>PJUC01000014.1_pt1 | contig 299519 bp, 259 predicted proteins | sample 1512161 | NCBI WGS metagenome assembly PJUC01 (sample SAMN08177676, study PRJNA422409) | Soil metagenome, whole genome shotgun sequencing project. | isolation source: Soil enriched on filter paper | place: USA: Madison | collected 2015-01-15 | reverse complement strand
GGCGAACCAATCCCACCTTAAATGAAAGACTGTAATCCTTCTGAGTACGCTTTACGTACTGACTTGATTCAATTTTATCCATACGATACTTTTTGGTGTATCGCTATTTCAGGACGGGACAATTTAGTCAAATAAGAAGAGGCCGGTTTAATACCGGCCTCTTCTATTATTCTTCACATGAATTGATCATTAAGTGCTTCTGGTTTTATTTCGCTTTACAGCAACCATCCAGTTTTTCATAGGCATCCGCCGTAGCTTTTACCTCATCTGCATCAAAGCCTGCAGCCGCGATGGCCTTTTTGATTTGCTGCGGGTTTGTTTTATCCGGTGAATAGGTAACCGTAATGGTATTCGTTTTAGGATCTACCTTCACTTTCCGGATTCCCTTTTCCGTATCCCGGATTTTATCATTGATATTCTGACCGCAACTGCTGCATTGCAGGCAATGATCGCAGGCGATGCTGGTTTTTACTGTTAGCGTTGCTTTCTTCTCTGCAGCATTTGCATTAAAAAACAAAAGTCCCGCAAGGATCAGGCTGCTTATATACTTCATAAAATATATTTTACTCAAAAATACACCATTGAGCGCTTATAAAACAAAATCCGGGACACATTATTGCCCCGGATCGTTTCGTTATGTATTTATTGCTTAGCGTTAGCCACATTTTGAGCTGCCACAATCTTTACAGGTCAGGCAACCTTCCTGGTATTGCAAATGCGTACCGCCACAATTCGCACATTTGGCTTTATGGGCAACTACACCATCCGCAACATACTTTTTCAAGGCCCGGGCTACCCCGTTTTTCCAGGTATTGATATTTTCTTCGAGCTGCAGGCCATTGATCAGGTCCACCACTTTTTCGATCGGCATACCATGACGCAGGGTACCGGAGATTAACTTAGCATAATTCCAGTATTCGGGGTCGAATTTATGAGAAAGCCCTTCGATCGTTGTTTTATACCCTCTCTGGTTCTGGAACTGGAAATCATAACGACTACTGCCATCTTCCATCCGGTTCTTGATAATCAGGCCTTCATTGACCAGTCTTGGTAACATGATCCCCTCATCATCATCTGCCAGTCCGGTAAAGATTTCGTAAGGCTTTCCATCAATCAGGCCGATAAAGGCGATCCATTTCTCGCGGTTGTTCTGGAAACGTACGATATCTGCTTTTAATACTTCCGGGCGGGAAGTAGGGAAGATGCTGGCATCTACGCTTTCATCCGGATCAGGATTTTCGGATTGGGATTTTGTATTTTTATCTTCTTTCTTTTTATCGTCTGTAGCGACCAATACCCCGCTGCGGCTGCCATCACGGTATACCGTAACGCCTTTACAACCACTTTTCCAGGCTGCCATATAGAGTTCGCCTACCAGCTCTTCCGTCACATCATTCGGCATATTGATCGTTACGCTGATGCTATGGTCTACCCATTTCTGTATAGCCCCCTGCATGCGTACTTTAGCATGATAGTCTACATCATTGGAAGTTGCTTTATAGTAAGGCGATTGCTCCACTAAATTGTTCAGTTCTTCCTGGTTGTAATTTCTATTCGTATCATGCCCGTTTACTTCCATCCATTTTTTGAAATTATGATGGAACACGATATACTCTTCCCAGCTATCCCCAACTTCATCCACGAAATCCACGCGTACATCTTTATCGTTCGGGTTCACTTTACGGCGGCGTTTATACACCGGTAAGAAAACCGGCTCGATACCACTGGAAGTCTGCGACATCAGGGAGGTCGTACCAGTCGGCGCGATCGTTAATAAAGCGATATTCCGGCGGCCATATTCCATCATTTCAAAATAAAGCTGTGGATCGGCTTCTTTCAGGCGGTTGATGAACGGGTTATTTTTTTCTCTTTCGCTATCAAAGATCGGGAACGCACCACGTTCTTTAGCGGTATACACCGAAGAGCGGTAAGCTTCTAAAGCTACTACTTTATGAATTTCTGTAGAGAAAGCAATACCGTCTTCGCTACCATAACGGATGCCTAAAGCAGCGAGCATATCGCCTTCAGCAGTGATACCGATGCCGGTTCTGCGGCCTTCCTGAGCTTTGCGGGCAATATTTTCCCATAAATTACGCTCAATGGCTTTTACATCATCGCTTTCCGGGTCTTCATCAATCTTTCTCTGGATCGCTTCAACTTTTTCCAGTTCCAGGTCAATGATATCGTCCATCATCCTTTGCGCTGCGTGTATGTGCTTTTTAAACAAGTCCCAGTTGAAGCTGGCGGCTTTGGTAAAAGGCTGATCTACATAAGAATAAAGATTGATGGCTAATAAACGGCAGGAATCATAAGCACACAATGGGATTTCACCACAAGGATTGGTAGACAGGGTTTGGTAACCCAGGTCGGCATAGCAATCCGGCACCGATTCTTTGATAATCGTATCCCAGAACAGGATGCCCGGCTCTGCAGAGCGCCATGCATTATGCACGACCTTCTTCCACAGTTCTTTTGCGTTAATATCTTTAGTGAAGACCGGATCTTTACTGTTGATCGGGTATTGCTGGCGATACGTTTCACCGCTTTCTACCGCTTTCATAAAGTCATCGGTAATCCGTACGGACACATTCGCACCAGTTACTTTACCCTGCTCCATTTTTGCATCGATAAATGCTTCCGCATCCGGGTGCTTTACCGATACCGATAGCATTAAGGCGCCACGACGGCCATCCTGTGCGACTTCGCGGGTAGAATTGGAATAACGCTCCATAAAAGGCACGAGGCCGGTAGAGGTCAGTGCAGAGTTTTTTACCGGAGATCCTTTAGGGCGGATGTGCGACAGGTCATGTCCTACACCTCCGCGGCGTTTCATCAATTGTACCTGCTCCTGGTCGATCTTCATGATACCGCCATAAGAGTCAGAAGCGCCGGCATTACCGATTACGAAACAGTTGGACAGGGAGGCAATCTGGTAAGGATTACCGATCCCGGTCATCGGGCTTCCCTGCGGAATGATGTATTTGAAATCCCGGATCAGTTCATAAACCTCGTCTTCGGTCATCGGGTTTTCATAACGGGCTTCTATACGGGCTATTTCACCGGCAATACGCCGATGCATATCATCGGGGGATTGCTCATAAAGGTTCCCGTTAGAATCCTTAAGAGCATATTTATTTAACCATACACGGGCAGCAAGGTCATCTCCTTTGAAATAAGCCAGACTAGCCTTAAAAGCCTCGTCCTGGCTAAAGGTCGGAACCGCTTTTTTAGTATTTTTTACTTCCATAAAAGAGTTATTTAATAAAGTTCTGAATAGACAGGTTAGGAACACAAAGCTAGAAAAAATATCACATTAATCGAACAATCACTTACATAGGTTACCCAATTAAATTTATAATTTATTGAATATCAATAATAAAATAAAAAAGTGTTTACAATTTGTTCACACAAATAAAAACCCTTATATTAATTCAATATAAACAAAAGTCCGGACAAAAAATCCATTTATTTAAAATTATCTGTAATGCCCTGCCAGCCTACCTCTTAAGCTTATCAGCTGATTTGCTATATGGATTTTTACCATTTTCGGAATAAAAAAGGCTGCTCTTCACTGAGCAACCTTAAACTATATAAAATCACTTTTCCTTAAAATTCAACTTTTACTCCTAACATAACCGTACGCATAGGCGTATAAGCATTGCCCAGGCGGCCGCCCATAAAGTCCGCATTAGGATTAAGCCCTTTCCGGGCAGAAAAGAATAAAAGGTTTTCTCCTGCGGCATAAATATTTAAGGCTTCATAACCTGATTTACGGATCCAGTTTACAGGAATACTATAGTTGAGCATAACACTTTTTAAATTCAACCAGCTCCCGGAGACAAAAAACCGGTCTGAATAGGCATTACTGAAGTAGCTACCGATGGCGGGCACCGAAGCTCCTGTATTGGACGGAGACCAGGCTTGCGTTACGTCCTGATGGTAGTTACCACCCGATTCCCAGTTATCCGTATTCATTGCGGCATGATAGGCCTGATCAAAGACTTTACCTCCCAAAGCGTAGGTCCAGGCCATGCGGAAGCTAAACTTCCCGGCATAAACATTATTGACCCAGGAGCCATATAAAAAAGGCGCAGCACTTCCCATCCTTATATAATCTTCCAATAGCACCATATTGTAATCTTTGGTACTTCCTCCTCCAGAGGCAAATAGGGAAGCGCCGTCATTGGGGTCAATACCCGTCACTTTCGGTGCATAAAGTCCATTAAGCTCCCCGCCCTTAAACTGGAAGACGCCCATGCCTGTTAATAAAGTATCCCTGGCTTCTTTCATATCTTTCACAACTGCTTTCACATGGGTAATATATAACCCGGTTTGCCACCTGACCTTACTATTTTGTATAGGATAATATTCCAGAGATAATTCCACGCCTTTATTCATCACATCAAAGCCCTCAAGCATTGCCTCAGAAGGCCAGCCGGGTGTAGGGAAAGTATTCAGGTGCAGGCTGTTCTTTACCTGCCTTGCAAGCAATACGGCTTTTGCCGATAGCCTGCCAACATTGAGATAAGTGCCTATATCAAGATTAGTTTGCCGTGACATATACTTATTTTCAAAAAACGACATCTCAACAGGCCGGGCACTCTTGTAAAAATAATTATAAACCAGCTCCAGCATCCGCTCGGAACTTGGTTGAAGATAATTACTGGTTTGTGCAAAGTCGGCCCACAATCCCCATTGATCTTGCCGACTATGCCATGCCGCCCTGAAAGCATAATTAATAGCTGAGCGCTCGATCTTATTTCGGGATCCACCTGCTGTCCACAAATTATTCAGGTTTTTATACCGGTTACTGGTATAGTTTACTCTGGCAGTTACATCAAACCGGTCATTATCATTATAAACGCCTTTTGCATCGACTGTATGTAGTTGATTCCAGCGATCGTAAGAGGTATTTGTCCAGGGCATTTGGGGAATGGGTGCGTTAACCTCGCTTACATAGGATGCATTTGCCCTCTGGCTGGAAGCTTCGTACATATATTGTAATAAACCCGTCCACTTATGCCTGCCGGATTCATTGTCAAAATGTATTTTTGGATTGATGTTGATCTGCTCACTATGGCTACGGCTCACGATAAGGCCGGGAGCCAGCGGTGCTATTGCTCCTCCAACAATTATTCCGCTATTATTGATTTCTGTTCTCTTCAGCGCATCAGCGGTATAAGCTCCCTGGAAACTGAATCCTAATTGTTTGCTTAACTGGTATTTTATATATGGATTCAAACGAATCATATTATTGTCACTGGCCCTTTTGTTCTGTAAAAACCAGGCCAATCCTTTCCCCCATTGGGTAAATATGCCGGATCCGGTATTCGGGTCTTTAATAATATTACCCTCATTGTCTCTTTCATAAACCGGGGCTACAGGTGCCGTGGTACGCATAAAATAAAATGGGTCCAGGTGCTGTCTTTGATCCAGGAAATCAACATCCCAGAATTGTCCCCCGGAATGGATCAAATAGGCGTTCATCCCCAATGACAATTTTGAGCTAGCGTTCCAGAAAGCATTAGCGCTCAAATTCAGCCTGTTGAAGTCATTATTGCGGATATAACTGTTTTCCTTAAGGTAGCCTGCACTGAAGCTTAAACCTGCATTGTTAAATCGTTTGGAAGCCGCCAGATTATAAGCTTGTCTTAAACCAGTACGTTGTATTAATTCAACGGGTTTGTCCTGGTAACGCAAATTAGCCGCCTGGTTAAACCTCCCGGACACCGGATCTACCAATTCATAGTCAGGAACGTCAAAGATATTTTTGACATATTGATCAACCAATGCATTACTGGCAAACCGTCCCGCTTCCTCCCAATTGCCATTCGTGCGGTAGGACAGGGCTCTTAGGGATTGATGACGCAGCTCATAATATTGGCCCGGATCCGTTATTAAGTCGTATTCCGGGATAGCCCTGGTATTTACGCCCAGGCTTACATCCAGGCTTACTTTCCAGGGTGCGGAGTATGCTCCAGTCTTTTTTGTAAATATTTCAATGATACCATCGGCAGCAAAATTAAGAGGCACACCGGCATCTATGCCATTTTTGTGTATGGTAATACTTTGTACACTGGCCGGATTAATAGCATTTAAAGAACCCTGGTAAGGCAGCCCGTCTAAAACAATCAAAGGCTTTTGCTCAAAATACCGGTTGGAATAACCTCTTATTGCAATACCGGCATTAGTGCCCGGAGCACCTGATGAGGTGGTTTGTATACCGGTAGTGCCGATCGACAATATATTGGTCAAATTCGTTACCGTTGACAATTCCATCAGTTGTTGCTCTTTGTAATAAGTGCTTCTTACTCCTGAAATCATCTTAAGAGAGTCGGCAGGCTCTTGTGCCGAAGCCACTAAGCCGGAGCAGGTAAAAATAAAGCCAAGTGTGGTTTTCCTGATTAACATTGGGTGCGAATTAAAATATAAAAGATGCAAACTATATATAGAACGTTGCTTCTATAATACTTTGCATCTTTTGTTGAAAATAATAGTAAATTTCCGGATTACCTGAATTCGTAACCGATATCTTTCCGGTAGTTCTGATTATTAAAGCTGATCTGCTGTATGCTTTCGTAAGATTGCGCTAAAGCATCCTGGATCGTATCTCCATAGGAAGTAACCGCCAGAACACGGCCGCCATTACTCAACACCTGCTCCCCATCTTGTTTAGTACCCGCATGGAAAACAATGCTTTCTGTTACCTTTTCTATACCGCTGATCACATCTCCTTTGGCATAATCTTCCGGATAGCCGCCGGCCACTAACATTACGGTACAAGCCGCTTTTGGGTTATGTTGTACCTGTACCTGATCTAAAGACTGGTCGTCCAGGTGCCGGATCATTTCCAGGAGATCATTCTCCAGCCTTGGCATGACCACTTCCGTTTCGGGATCACCCATACGGCAATTATACTCGATCACATAAGGTTCGCCACCTACATTGATCAGGCCGAAAAAGATGAAGCCCTGGTAAACGATCTGTTCTTTGGCCAAACCGTCCACGGTAGGTTTTACCACTCTGTCCATCACCTTACTCATAAATTCACCCCGGGCAAATGGCACCGGGGAGATCGCTCCCATACCGCCGGTATTCAGGCCCGTATCTCCCTCACCAATCCGCTTGTAATCTTTGGCTTCAGGCAAAATCACGAAGTTTTTACCATCCGTAAAAGCAAATACGGAAAGTTCAATTCCCGTCAGGAATTGCTCGATCACCACGCGGGCACCGGCACTACCAAACTGGTTGCCTTTGATCATGTCGGTAAACACCTGCTGCGCTTCTTCGATATCAGAGGTGATGACCACCCCTTTACCTGCCGCTAAACCATCTGCTTTTAAAACAATCGGTGTACTGTGCTGCCCCAGGTAGGCCAGGCCTTCGTCGAAATTATTAATATCAAATGTAGCATAAGCTGCCGTAGGAATCTGGTGTCTTTGCATGAATTCTTTCGCAAAATCCTTGCTGCCTTCCAGTTCCGCACCGGCTTTGGAAGGACCTACGATTGTGATGTGTTTTAAAGCATCATCGTTTTTAAAGAAATCATATACCCCGTTTACCAAAGGATCTTCTGAACCCGGGAAAAGTGTATCAATCTGTTGCTCCAGGCAAAATGCTTTGATCGTTTCAAAATCATTGATACCCATAGCCACGTTCTGACCATATTGCGCGGTACCCGCATTTCCGGGAGCAATATAAAGCGCTTCACATAATGGCGATTGTTTCATTTTCCAGGCCAGGGCAGATTCACGTCCGCCAGAACCCAATAGTAAAATCTTCATATATTCAATTAAAAAATTTGCGGGACAAAAATAATCAAAAAGTTGCGCTTTGCGGCAAATGCTTTTAAAGCGCCCTTTAACTAAAAAAGCAGCCTGTATCAGCTGCTTTTCTATCTCAATATGGTTATAATTCCTTAGAATTCGTTTACCCCGTTTACGGTAGTATACTTCATCGTATATTTCACGCCCGGGTTGATGTACTTATATACGCTGTGGCTCATCAGTGCTGCTTCATGGAAACCGCAAAGGATCAGCTTAAGTTTGTTGGTATAAGTGTTGATATCGCCAATAGCCCAGATACCATCTACACCGGTAGAGTAATCGTCGGTATTCACAACAATCGCGTTCTTATCGATGGTCAAACCCCATTTTTCGATCGGGCCCAGTTTAGGGCTCAGGCCAAACAATGGGATCAGGTGATCGGTTTCAATAGTAGAAATTTCTTTGGTCTTACTGTGCTCCATGGTAACACTCTGTAAGTGTCCGTTTCCGGCTACAGAAGTTAAATTGGTGTTCAGTACCAGGTTGATCTTTTTCTTTTCCGCCAGCTCCATTACTTTCGACACGGAGTCGGGTGCCCCACGGAAGCTCTCACTGCGGTGGATCAAAGTAAGCTCTGATACTAACTCTGACAGGAAGATCGTCCAGTCCAGGGCGGAGTCACCACCACCGGCTAAAATAACGCGTTGATTCCTGAATTTTTCCGGGTCGAGGATCATATAGTTCACCCCTTTACCGTTTTCAAATTTTTCCAGGTCGGAAACCGCAGGTTTTCTTGGTTCGAAAACCCCTAAACCGCCGGCGATTACTACCGCTTTGGCTTGGATTTGGGTACCCATATTGGTAGTCAGGATGAAGTCTGCATGATCTCTTCTTTCCAGCTCTTCCACGCGCTCACCCAATGTGAAGGTCGGGTTGAACGGTTTCGCCTGTTCCATCAGGTTATCTACCAACTCCTGGGCGCCTACGGAAGGAAAGCCCGGGATGTCATAAATCGGTTTTTTAGGATATATTTCGGACAGCTGACCGCCTACCTGTGGCAAATAATCTATTAAGTGGCAACGCATTTTAAGCAACCCGGCCTCGAAGATGGCGAATAAGCCAACCGGTCCGGCACCTATGATTGCAATATCTGTTTGAATCATTGTTTGTTGAGTAATTTGGCGGCAAAATTAGTTTATTTTTTGCTGAAATACGTATGCCCCAAAATGCAGCGCATTTTATTTACATAACTTTTACAAAAATTGCTTTTTTTGATTGTATTATTTCAGTAAATAAAGGTAGCTTTGCATACTTCAAAAATCCAAGCCTGGAATCCAAAGTATTTTGTTGCCTAATCTAGTCTAAACAGAACGATTTAGTGATGATGTCTTTTGTATGCCGGGCAAATACGCTAGAACAAAAAAAATGGGCTTATTTAACTTTTTAACACAGGAAATTGCCATCGACTTAGGTACTGCAAATACCTTGATTATCCATAACGACCAGGTCGTGGTAGACGAGCCATCGATCGTTGCCAAACAGCGTAGCACGAATAAAATTGTAGCCGTTGGTAAAAAAGCAATGATGATGCATGAGAAGACGCATGAAGAGTTGAAGACAATCAGGCCCATGAAAGATGGTGTGATTGCAGACTTTGATGCTGCAGAAGGTATGTTGCGCGAGATGATCCGCATGGTGTATCCTAAAAAGCCCCTATTCCCCCCAAGCTGGAGAATGGTTATTTGTATCCCATCCAGCATTACAGAAGTAGAAAAACGTGCCGTTCGTGATAGTGCTGAGCAAGCGGGCGCGAAAGAAGTATATATGATCCACGAACCTATGGCAGCCGCTTTAGGTATCGGTATCGATGTGGAAGAGCCAACAGGAAACATGATCATCGATATAGGTGGTGGAACAACGGGTATTTCTGTTATTTCCCTTGCAGGTATCGTTTGTGACCAGAGTATCCGTATTGCCGGTGATGAGTTCACTGCTGACATTTTGGAAGCTATGCGTCGTTATCACAGCTTAAACATTGGTGAGCGTACTGCGGAACAAATTAAGATCCACGTAGGCTCTGCCCTGAAAGAACTGGATAATCCACCGGATGATATCGCGGTAAATGGCCGTGACCTGGTAACCGGTATTCCTAAGCAGATCCAGGTTTCCTACCAGGAAATCGCGGAAGCTTTAGATAAATCTATCTTCAAAATTGAAGAGGCGATCCTTAAAGCACTGGAAAGTACCCCACCTGAGCTGGCTTCTGACATTTACAAAAGAGGTTTGTACCTGACTGGCGGCGGAGCCTTATTGAGAGGCCTGGACAAGCGCATTGCCAATAAGATCAAATTACCGGTACATGTAGCAGAAGACCCGTTACGTGCCGTAGTGAGAGGAACCGGAATGGCCCTTAAAAATATTGACCGTTTTACCTTCTTAATGAAATAATTGAAGCAATCATTTGCTTCGGAATGGCTCTTTATTTTCCAAAAAAGATATAGAGCCATTTTTCTTTCTGAAAAATAATTAAATTCGCTGATACACTCCAATTTACCAAGTGGCAAAGATTATACAACTCATAAGAAAATATTGGAACATCATATTATTCCTGATGTTGGAGATCTTCTGTATCCGGTTGATTATAAGAAGTAATAGTATACAAGGGGTAGATATGCTCAACTCCTCAAATGCCGTAGCTGGATTTTTCTACGAGAAACAGAACCAGGTCGTCTCTTTCTTCCAGATGGGCAGTGTGAACAAAGCTTTGGTGGAAGAAAATACCCGTTTAAAGCAGGAGCTGGATGGTTTAAAATACTTTGATACCCTCCAGGATGTTACCTCGAATGTACCCCTGGTAGTATTTGATACCATAAAAGTAAAGAACGATAGCGCAACAGTGGCAGCAGCAGGAGATTCTATGCAGGCGAAGCCAACTATAGTACAGGATATAAGACCTTTTGGCAAACCCCGCATTGTTAAATATGCTTCTTTTAAATACATCGCGGCCAAAGTCATCAATAACTCTGTGGCCAGCGACCGTAACAATTATATTACCATTAATAAAGGCAGTGCTGACGGGATCCAGAAAGATATGGCTGTAGTTACTGCTAATGGCGTCGTGGGCAGGGTAGCACAGGTGTCTAAACATTATGCGGTAATTATTTCTGTATTAAGCTCAAGGCCTATCAGTTCACAGGTTGCCGGTGGTAATATTGGTGTAAGTAACTGGGGCGGAGATGCACCGGATTATGTGACCATGTCACAGGTGGATATAAGAACTGCGGTGCGGAAAGGAGATACGGCTTATACTACAGGCTATTCCTACTTCCCGGAAAATATACCGGTAGGTATCGTTACGGCGGTCGACACTTATAAAGTAAACAATACCCTTAATTTAAAGCTTAAGCTTGCTAATAATTTCAGGAACCTCCACTATGTATATGTGGTAGCAGGCCAACTGGGCACTGAAAAGCAAACACTGGAGCAAGCTGTTTCGGACAAAGAGAAAGAAATACAGCAAAAAGCTAAAAAACCTTAATCGGGCATAAAGTATGAGTATATATTTAAGGAATTTCATGAGGTACTTGTTCCTGGTAGGCATTCAAGTATTGCTATTGAACAAGTTATCACTTCGCTGGTGGGCTAATCCCAGCGGGTTCCCCTCTTTTGTACCTTTTATTTATCCTCTTTTTATTATGTTATTGCCCATATCTACCCCGATATGGTTCGTGTTGCTCTCTGGCTTCGCTATGGGTTTAACCGTAGATATGTTCATGAATACAATGGGGCTTCATGCTGCGGCCTGTGTTTTCATGGCATTTTGCAGGATCGCGGTACTCAAAACGATCCTGCCCCGTAAAATCTATGAATACCGTAACCTGGCCCCTTCTGTAAAATCTATGAGCTGGGTACCTTTCCTGACCTATGCTGCAGTTTTATTATTATTGCATCACCTGGCCTATTTCCTGCTGGAAATATGGAGCCTTAAAGCGCCGATGTATTTCATCCTGAAATTGTTTGCGTCCCTCTTGACCAGCTTGATATTTGTTATCCTGTATGCATTGCTCTTTTCCAGATCGATTGATACCCAATACAACAACCTGGATTTAAAATAAACCTTAATACGTCAGATCTTCTAATGCAGCGCGGAGTTCATTCAGCGCATGCATATCTGCTGCTTTGCGGGCAACCTCAATGCCGGCTTCATATACTGCTATAGCCTCTTTGTTCTTATTTAGCGATTCCAGTAATTTCGCTAAATGATAGTAGGTACCCACATATTCCGGGTTATGTATCCTATTGCTTTCAAAACAGGCAAAAGCTTCTTCCCGGTTGCCGATCTTGATCCATTCCAATGCTAAAGCATGGGTTAAAAAGGGTTCGTTCGGGCTTTGATTAAGAAATTGTTTTAATTTGTCAATTCTGTCCATAACACAAAATAAAACAAAAATCTAAAGCGGTATTTGTTCAAATTAAATTATATTTTTGTCCATCTCTATCGTTTTATATATCAAAAACAACATCAGTTTTATGCAAACGAACAATTGGTTCAAAAACCTTTTGCCCAACCTAATCGCTATTGTAGCTTTTGTAATCATTAGTGCTTTATTCAGCGGCCCCGCCGTAAAGGGCGAGCGGATTGCCCCCCATGATACGATTAGCTGGCTGTATATGAGTAAAGAAGCCCGTGATTATCGTGAAAAAACAGGGGAAAATGCGGGATGGACCAACAACATGTTTGGCGGTATGCCGGCCTCTGTAGTTTACGAAATATCTCCGACAACCTGGTATGCCAGTCTGGGACAATTCATTGTGTTTCAGTCTGCCGATAATATGGTCAACCCTATAGGTTACCTATTGCTTACTATGATCGGTTGCTTTGTTTTGCTAAAAGCAATGCGTATTAATACATTGATTTCCGCCATTGGTGCCGTAGCCTATGCCCTTTCGGCTTATACCAGCATTCTTCTGGTCGCAGGACATGTCAATAAAGTCCTTAACCTGGCCTACCTGCCGGGAGTGATCGGCGGGTTGCTCTATATATATCGAGGCAAATACCTTACTGGGATCTTAAGTTTTACCTTGTTCTTTTGTTTTTACCTGGCAGCCTGGCATCTGCAGATTATCTACTATAGTATCATACTGATCCTGGCTATCTGTATCTATTTCCTGGTTATTGCAATCAGAGAGCAAAAACTCGTTAACTTCTTCAAATCATCTGCGATTATACTGGTCATCACCCTTATCAGTACCCTGACCATATATCCTGCGCTCACCGGAACCTCAGATTATGCCAAATATTCGATTCGCGGCGGCGGTAGTGAACTGACGCTTAATAAAGAGCATAAATTACAAGAAACAAAAGGGGGCTTGTCCAAAGAATATGCATTCTCCTGGAGTAATGGTATCGGTGAAACGTTTTGTGCCTTTATTCCGAATTTGTATGGAGGAGCTTCCGGTACCGATATAGGAGAAGACTCCCATTTCGGGCAAGCACTTAGCCAGCTTGGTGTTCCCGCCCAACAGGTTGCCGGTATGACCTCGAGAGCACCTACTTATTTTGGCGATCAGCCCTTCCTTGCAGGACCTATGTATTTTGGTGCTATTGTCTGCTTTTTAGCGATCCTGGCCATGTTTATTATAAAGAGTCCTTTTAAATGGATATTACTTGGTGCGGCTATCTTCTTTGCAATGCTGTCCTGGGGCAGAAATTTCTCGGGCTTAAACTACTGGTTATTTGATCATATGCCCCTGTTCAACAAGTTCCGTTCTCCCAATATGGTACTGTCCTTTTCAACACTTATTACAGTTATGCTCGCCTTCTGGGGTTTATATGACTTTATAACGAGCAAACAGGACAAGGCTGTTTTGTTTAAAAAATTCAAGCAGGCAAGTATAACCACTTTAGGTATTGTGGTAGCCCTGATCCTCTACAGCCAGTTTATGATGAGTTACAAAAGTGCTGCTGATGAAAGAATGGCGCAGAGCTTCGGAGAGCATGCCGGCACCTTACTCAAAGCACTAAAAGAAGACCGTGCTGCCATGGCACTGAAAGATGGTATGAGAAGCCTGGTATTTATTCTTATTGCTATTGCTGCGCTTTGGGCACTGGTTAAAGAGCGCATTTCTGCCCAGGTGGCCGTGATCGTGATAGGTCTGGCAAGTACCATAGATCTATGGTCGGTAGCTAAAAGATATCTTAATGATGAGGCTTATAAAGATGCCTATACTATCGAACAGGAGTTCTTTACACCGAGACCGGCAGAAGCCCAGATCATGAAAGATCCGGACCCTAACTTCAGAGTATTGGACCTGTCGATTGACTATACCAACGATGCCAAAACTTCTTATTTTGTAAAAACCATAGGTGGTTACTATGCAGCCAAACTACAGTCTTACCAGGATCTGATTGAAACCCAGATCAGTAAACTAAATGGTTCGGTATTGAATATGTTGAATACAAAATACATCATTAACCCGGACAGCAAAGGCAATGCTACTGTAATTCCTAATCCTGCGGCCTTAGGTAATGCCTGGTTTGTATCAAAAGTTAAATACACGAAAACAGCTGATGAAACGATACTGGCCATGAATGCTCCTGCCATCAGTGATCCTAAGCAGGACACTACAGGTAGCGCATTCAACCCTAAAGTAGAGGCTATAGTAAGAGAGCAATACCAAAAATCAATTGGCAGCAGCGACTTCCAGACTGATTCTACTGCGAAGATCACTTTAACCAGCTATGCCCCTCCGCACATGGTTTATGAATCTAACAATAGCCAGGACGGGCTGGCCGTTTTCTCGGAAATTTATTACCCTGAAAACTGGACTGCTTACGTTGATGGTAAAGCAACGGAAATCTTCCCGGTCAACTACGTATTGAGAGCCATAAAGGTACCGGCAGGAAAACATAAAATAGAATTCAAATATGTGAACGAGAAATTCAAGAAAGATGAAATGATGAGTTTACTGGGTAGTGTTTTAGTAACAATAGTATTATTAGGAACAGTTGTTTTCTATATAATCAGAAGAAAAAAACAACAGGAAAATCCTGAACAGGAAAATGGCTTAAGCTTATAAAAATAAAGCGGATACGAAAATGCCCCATCAAAATAGATGGGGCATTTTTATTTTTGTATGTGTTTTAAATATTATTTTCTCTGTAAACGGGCTGTTCCCGGTGTGATCCCGTAATATTTTTTAAACGCGGTCGAAAAATGCTGCGGCGTCTTAAAACCGATATCCATCGAGATATCTGCGACAGAAGCATCCCCTTCAGCCAGCATCTTCATGGCTTTCTTCATTTTTAACTCATTCCAGTAATTATGCACACTGGTGTCTAAAAGTGCCCGGAAGCCTTTTTTCAAAGTACATTCATTAGTACCGACCTGGTGGGCAAGATCGATCAAAGAACAGGGCTTGCCAATATTAGCTTCTATGATCGCCTTAGCCTGATAGATCTTACTGGCATGATATTTTTGAATCAATTCCGCATCCTGGTGCGGCTTACGCATAAAACTTTCTATCTGCAGCAGCAAAAGTTCCTTCACTTTACTTTCCAGGAAGAGATGTTGTAAACCACCCTCCCGGTCTGATTCAAGAATGCTATCGATAATAGCCTGCATGGCTACTGTAATGGTATTGTTTTCTGAATGAAGAAAAGTGCTTTTCTTTTTATTAATGCCTTCTACAAGCCTTGAGAAGCTCTCATTATCCGGCAAATAAGAAAGCAGAAATTTAGGTTGGAAATTAACTTCTAAAAAGCCCTGCTCTTCACAACCGCTTACCTGCACCTGGCCACTACTCGTCTTCGTGTAAAATAAGGCATGGCTATTACAGCTCATCTCCAGTACATCTGAAAAATCACTCAGCTTTAAAGCCCGGGAACCGCAAAACTGGAAAACCATCTTTACAGAAGGCTCCGCACAGTCAAAATTGACCAGCTTTTCCCGCTCATGCCGGACATTGCCAAAGCAAAGCCAGAAATCCTTGAAGAAGTACTCTTTAATTGAATTTCCCTTTTTAGCCACATCAACATTGTATGCCTGTGAGATACAGGCATTACAATCAATAGGACCAATTATTTTACCCTCTTGTTGCACAACAAAACCCAATTTAATAATCAAAGATGAACACAAAGATACATAAATGTAGGGAATGCTTGTAGCTACCCCTATTTTGCTGCTCCGGAAGCGCTGCAGGCAACGAAGTAATGGTCATAACCATTATAGATTGCGTTAAAGTTCAGTATTTACGGTCTTGCGCCGTAGTTTTTACTAAATTTGTGAAAATTTAATCAAAAAGCAATATCTATTATGTTGACAAAAATGTTCAAGATTGCTTTGTTGGCCGCCGGCTTAACAGGGACGCTTCCCTTTAGCAGTAGCTTACATGCACAAAACCTGAGCGATAAGCTTGGTCAGGACCCCAAGGTTAAGACCGGAACTTTACCGAACGGATTAAAGTATTATATCCGTAATAATGGCAAACCTGAAAACAAAGTTGAGCTCCGCATCGTGATCAACACCGGTTCTATCATGGAAGATAAAGACCAGTTAGGATTGGCCCACTTCACAGAGCACATGTTGTTTAACGGCACCAAGAGCTTCCCTAAAAATGAGTTGGTAAGCCACCTGCAATCCATGGGTGTGCAATTCGGAGCGGATCTGAACGCTTATACCAGCTTTGATGAAACGGTTTACATGCTGCCTATCCCTACCGATAATCCCAAGAATATCGAAACCGGCTTCCAGATTCTGGAAGAGTGGGCCCAGGGCGCATTAATGACGGACAAAGATATTAATGAAGAACGCAAAGTGATCCTGGAAGAATCCCGCCTGGGTAAAGGTGCACAGGACAGGATGGCAAAGAAATTCTTACCTAAATTACTGGCCGGCACAAGATATGGAGAGCGCCTGCCTATCGGTAAAGATGAATTGTTGAAAACATTCAAACCTGAAGTTTTAAGAAGATACTATAAAGAATGGTACCGCCCTAACTTAATGGCAGTAGTTGTAGTAGGAGATATCGCTACAGAACAGGCGGAAGAGATGATCAAAAAACACTTCTCCGGTTTGAAAAACCCGGTGAATGCACGCCCGCGTACCGTATATGAAGGCAAAGGATATAGCAAAGCAGAAGCAATGTACTTAACGGATGCGGAACAAACCAGCACCGTATTTATGTTGAATTTCTCTGCAAAAAAAGCTAGTCCGGATGCAACGGTTGCAGATTATAAAAATACGCTGACCGAGCAACTGGCTTTCAGTGCGCTGAACCAACGTTTACAAGACCTGACAGAATCGGGTACACCGCCGTTTACTTATGCCGGTGTAGATAATTCTACTTACTTCAGAGGTTATAATGGTTTTGGTGTAATGCTGGTACCTAGTACGGACCTTGCTACCGGTATCAACGCAGCAGTAGGACAGGTACTAAGTGTGCAGGCTTATGGTTTCGGTGAAAATGAACTGGAACTGGTCAAACGTAATATGCTGAGTGGTATGGAGAAAACCTACAATGAGCGTAACACGACTAACTCCAGCAGCTTCTTAGGCGAATACCAAAGAAACTTCCTGGAGCAGGAAGCCATTCCGGGTATCGAAAAAGAAAATGAACTGTACAAAACCTTATTGCCACAGATCACCGCGAAAGAAGTTACCGATGCTTTCAAAAAATTGTTCCCTACTGAAGGTAGAGATAAATTCTTCGCCCTGGTAATGAGCCCTGAGAAAAATGATGATAAAATCAAGACAGACGCAACCTTACTGGCAGCTGTAAACCATGCATTGAAACAAACGCCGGAAAAGAAAGAAGATGTTGCCGTTTCGGAAAGCTTGCTGGATAAAATGCCTACAAAAGGAAGCATTACAAAAACAGAAAAGAATGACAAGCTGGGTACTACAACTTATACATTAAGCAATGGCGTAAAAGTTACTGTAAAACCTACCACTTTCAAAAGTGATGAAATCATTTTTAATGGCGTTAAATTAGGCGGTAACAGCAATTATGGTCCTGCCGACAAAGTAAATGTAAGCTTAATGGCACAGGTGATCGAATCTATGGGCTATGGCAAGTATACGCCTACAGAATTAAGCAAAGCACTGGCCGGTAGCAATATCTCCCTGGTACCTGCTATGTCTGAAACAGAATCTGAAGTTTCCGGTAGCTCTGATGTGAAAAGTTTTGAGAAATTATTACAATTGAACTACTTACAATTAACCGAGCCACGTAAGGATGAAGAATTACTGAAAGGTTTTGTAGGTAAAATGAGTACCCAGTTGAAATTTGTAAAAGCCAATCCACAGATTGCTTTTGTAGATACCATGATCAAAGTGGCTTACAACAATGATCCTAAAGCACCAATGATTTTCCCTACCGAAGCTGACCTGAAAAGCATCTCTGCAAACAGGGCTATTGAAATTTACAAAAATGAATTCTCTAATGCTGACGGTTTCCACTTCTTCATTGTAGGTAATATTGACGAGGCTACTTTAGCGCCATTATTAGAAACTTATGTTGCCTCTTTGCCAGCAAAAGGTACGAAACCTGCGTTTAAAGACAATGGCTTAAGAATGAAAGCCGGCAACAATAAATTCGTTTTTGCAAAAGGTAAAGAGCCTAAGAGCTTAACGATTGTACAATACTTCGGTGAAATGCCGTATACAGAAGACATGTCCTTAAAAGCAACGCTGATTGGTGACATCTTAACCCTTCGTGTGATCGAAAAAATCAGAGAAGAAATGGCTGCGATCTACAGCGGTGGCTTCCAGGGTAGCTTTAGCAGAGATCCTTATCCCCACTATGAGTTCTCTACTCAATTACCTTCAGGACCTGAAAGAGTAAATGATATCCTTAAAGCACTTGACGAGGAAATCGCTAAATTGAAAGCAAATGGTCCTGATCAGAAAGACCTGGATAAAGCCAAAATCGCTATCGTTGAAAAAAGAAAAGAGCAAATCAAAACCAATAAGTATTGGGTAGCTAAATTACAACAACTGGAATTTGCTAACTACAGTACAGAACGTTTCTTAAACTTCGAAAACGAGTTGAATAAAATCTCTGTTAACGATATGAAAGAAGCTGCTACCAAATTCTTCAATGGTAAAAACAGCTTTACTGCTATCTTAAATCCTGAGAAATAGTTTACCTTCTTATTATAGTGAATAAAACAAAGATTGCCCGGTGTATACCGGGCAATCTTTGTTTTAAATAAACTCTGAGATTTCAAGTAAAGCCAAAAACGTCAAATAAACGCTGCAATTAACCTTAACAACTAACCGTTAATATAGTGTTGAACACAAACTTTATTTCAATTCGTTTACTTAAAGTATTTATCTGCCAGGTAAATAAAAGCAGCCATGGATGCCGCTCCCAGGTGCAATTCCCGCTTATTAACCGCCTCAAAGACATCCTTTTCACAATGGTGTACATCAAAATATCTTTGGGTGTCCGGTATCAGGCCCGCCAATGGAGTATTGAGCTTTTTACGCATCGGATCAATATCCACGCCACCACCTTCGCGATCGAAATCATAAAGCCCTAAAGGCAATAGAACCTTCTTCCAGGAGTGAACCAGCTGCATCTCTTGCGCGCTCATCTCCAGGCTGAAGCCCCTGGGGCTAAAACCACCGGCATCACTTTCTACGGCTAAGACATGCTCTTCTTTTTTAGCAAGTGCACTATCGGCATAAGCCCTGCCGCCTTTAGCACCATTTTCTTCATTGGCAAACAGCACTGCCCTGATGGTATTTTTAGGTTGGATCTTTAACTGTTTAAAAGAACGGATGATCTCTATGGATTGCACACAACCGGCGCCGTCATCGTGCGCGCCCTCGCCCACATCCCAGGAATCATAGTGACCGCCTACGGTAATATAACGACCGGTTGTTCCTTTTATTTCCCCAATCACATTATAAGACATTACCTCTCCCTGCATGCCGCATTCCGTTTTCAATGCTGCTTTTATCTTATCCTGTTTCACCCATTTACAAATAGAATCGGCTGCAGCATTGCCAATAGCAATCGCCGGTATTTTGTTCGTAGCCTCACCATAAGACATCACACCCGTATGCGGCAGGTCATAGCTACCTACCCCGGTGGATAAAGAACGGATCACAAAAGCGACCGCTCCCTTTTTCGAAGCGATAGCCGGTCCGTTGTAACGGTTACCGCCCACCTCGGAATAACCGTCAAAAGTACAGGGAAAATGTGCCGGGAAAGGATAGTTCAGGAAGGCGATCTTCCCTTTAAGTGAGGCTTCCGGAGCATTTTTTAAAGCTTCCATCGTTTCAAAGCAGACGATCTCCGCCTCCAGAACTTTCCCTTTTGTTCCTTCAGAATTACCAAGGGACAACATCGGTACCTTGATGGTTTCTTTTCCTTTCTTTATTTGAAAAGATTCCGCGCCCCGGGTCCATTTGGGTACCATTACCGGTTGCAGCCAAACCGTATCCGCACCGGCATCTTTTAAAGCCTGTACCGCCCAGTTCCGGGTCTTAGCTTCTGCAGCACTACCACTCAGCCGGTGCCCGATCTTTTTACAAAGGTATTCCAGGTTTTGGTAAGCGGTCCCGTTGCCCAATACTTCCTGCGTGATACGGGCAACCTGCTGACTGTCCACTACACTTTGCGCAATTGTTGCGTTACCGAAAAGGCCCGAAGCCAGTAAGAGGGTATAAAATTTTATGGATCTCATATTTTATTACATGTATTGGAGCACAAATGTACCTTAATCACCGAATTTTAGAAAGCCTATCTTTGCCCGGTATTTAATGAAATAGTATGACCGCAGAAAGTACCCCGCTCCGCATCGACAAGATCGTCCAGGAAACCGACCGGGCTAAAAGTATTTTTGTAAAGCATATAGATGGCAGCCCGCTGACCTATAAACCGGGACAATTTATGCATTTCGGGTTTCAGCAGCTCAACGAAGTGGCCTACCGCTCTTACTCCTTTTCTACTATACCCGAAGAAGGAGCAGCCTTTACCGTAAAAGAAATGGAAAACGGAGATATTTCACGCGTACTCCAACAGTACCGGGAAGGGGATCTCTTAAACCTGATCAATGTAGGCGGCAAATTTGTTTTACCTACGAACCTGGATGGTATCCAGCAGGTTTTCTTGTTTGCCGCGGGCAGCGGTATCACCCCCGTTTTTGCGCTACTCAAACAATTACTAAAACACCACCCGGATATTGCCGTTTACCTGGCCTATAGTAACAGCAGCCCGGCAGCTAGCATATTTTATCAACAAATAAAAGCTTTGGCAGATGAGTACCCGGAGCGATTAACTGTCAATTTTATTTTCAGTAATAATAAGAATCTGCTACAAGCAAGATTAAGTGGCTTCTGGCTACAGGAGATCGTAGCACAGCACCGGAAGACAGAGTGGCAAAATATCCTGGCTTATACCTGCGGGCCGGTGGAATATATGGATACAATCAAGATCACGCTCTTTACTTGCGGTATCCGGTCAGAAAATTTTTACATGGAGTATTTCGAAACCATCTCGGATGGCCTGCTGGTACCTCCCCCCGACCAGGAAAAGCACCTGGTCACGATCAGGCTACTGGACCAGGAGCATATCCTTGAAGTACAATACCCGGATACGATTTTATCTGCCGGCGTCAATGCGGGTTTAAAAATGCCGTATAGTTGTCGCTCGGGGCAATGCGGCTCCTGCACCGCAAGGCTGGTATCGGGAGAAGTTTGGCTGCAGTATAATGAAGTGCTCACGCCCGATGATCTGCGCAATGGACTTACCTTAACCTGTATGGGTTGCCCGGTACATGGAGACGTGACCTTACAATATGATTAAGCCGGGTGGATCAGGAATATGGCCGGTCGCTTATGAATATCGGGTTTAGCCGCACTCCATTCCGCCAGAGTTTTAGTGGCCAGTATCTGATCGGGCGCCGTTACATCTACCGCGATACATAATTTGGTTTTATGGGGTTGCAGGTGTTTGAGCAGGTCTTCGATCAAGGCATTATTACGGTAAGGCGTTTCAATAAAGATCTGGGTTTCATTTTGTTGATGGGCAATGCGTTCCAGGTCTTTTATAGCCTTCGTTCTTTGCGGATCTTTTACCGGCAAATAGCCCACAAAGCGGAAGCTCTGCCCGTTAAAACCCGAACCCATAAGGGAGAGAAAAATAGAGCTTGGCCCTACAAAAGGCATCACTTTGGCCCCGATCGCTTGTGCCGCGGCTACCAGGTCGCTTCCCGGGTCGGCGATACCCGGGCAACCGGCCTCGCTCATTACGCCTACTTCATAGCCGGCCTTCAACCATTCTTTCAGGAGCTTCAGGTCTGCCAGGTTTTGCTTATTCACCTCAGAGAAAGTGATACGATCAATATCCACAGCGGTATCAAATGCTTTCAGAAACCGGCGTGCCGTGCGTATATTTTCCACAAAATAATACTTCAGGGAGCAAGCTTGCGTTCTTACAGCTTCAGGTATGGTATTGATTTGATCTGCCGCTAGCGGTACAGGGATTAGATACAGAGTGCCGGAATTCATATAAACAGTTTCAGCGCCAAAGATACAGGAATCGTTGAAATCCTGTTAAGGCTGCCTGTATTACCTGTAGAATATGATAGCTTTGCAGCGTTTATGTCCCTTATGAATCCCCGATTGCATTGGCTTTTTTTAACCGGCCTTATATATCTGTCCTGCAATACCGCAACTCCAGTAAAAGCACCCCTAGCGGACCCGCAGGCAGAAGCATATTTTGCAGCGCAGGTGCAGGATGGAGACCTGGTGCTGCGCCTGGGTAATGATATCACCAGCAATATGCTGGCCCAGCTCAACCTAAAGGATAAGCGTTTTTCCCATATTGGTATCTGCATTATTGAAAACGGCACAAAGATGGTCTACCATAGCCTGGGATCGGAATATGGTGCCCATAATTTTTTGCGTAAAGATAGCCTGGCCGCCTTTTTTAACCTGGCCGACAATTTATCGATAGGCTATGCTCCAATGAACTTGGATGCCGGTACCACAGAAGCTATCCGTGACACCCTGGAGCAATGGTACCAAAAGCAGCTCCCTTTTGATATGGATTTTGACTGGAGAACGGATGATAAAATGTATTGCAGCGAAATGGTAGCCAAAGCGATCATGCGGGGCAATAAGTCAATCTATATCCCGGTAACCGATACCCTGGGCCGACAATATTATGCTATCGATAATATACTGAATGCTTTAGCCCCGGATACACTGGCTTATTACAGCCGCTCCCTCAAGAAGCTATAGTTTCCCGGCAATTTTATTACATTTGCAAGGTAAAAATGCATTTTACAGCATTAAGAAATAATCCAATGAATAAATTATTAGGTATTTTATTATTGTTTTCGACCCTGTTGTTCAGTTCCTGTGAAAAAAACACCGCGGAGAGTGTGGCCGAGCGTTTCGCCGTAGCTTATCACAACCTGGACTTTAGTACCGCAAAAGCGCTGGCGACAGAAAACAGCGCGAAGCAACTGGACTTATTTGCTCAAATGGCAGAAAGTATGCCTTCAGAGGCCAAAGAAGATGCTAAAAAGGTAATTGTTACCATGGGCAAAGGCCAGGAAAATGGAGATAAAGCGACTTACTATTATACTCCTTCGGACAACCCGGTTCCTCAAAAGATCAACCTGGTCAAAGTCAAAGGAGAATGGAAAGTAGAGTGGAATAAAGATAAAGAAATAGAAGATGCCAAAAGAGCTGCAGAAGGACAAACGGCCCCTGTAAACCAGGAAGCAGTTCCTGCTGACTCTCCTAGCGTTGATATAAAGATCGGCGACGGCAGTACAGAATAAGACGCCCATACCTTTTATCATTATACTCTCTCTATCCAACATGGCATCAATTGGAATTTTTGACTCCGGCTATGGCGGGCTTACCGTCTTCAAGGCGATCCGTGCGCTGATGCCGGAGTACGACTATATTTACCTGGGCGACAATGCAAGAGCCCCTTATGGCAACCTAAGTTTTGCTACCGTTTATGAATATACCCTGGAATGTGTCACCTGGCTGTTCGATCAGGGTTGCGACCTGGTCATTCTTGCCTGTAACACAGCCTCGGCAAAGGCATTACGCAATATTCAGCAGAAAGACCTGCATCGCTTTCCCGGGAAAAGGGTTTTAGGGGTGATAAGGCCCACAGCAGAAGTCATCGGTGACTTAACCACGCAAAAACACATCGGAGTGCTGGGTACCGAAGGTACTGTACAATCGGGCTCTTACCTGATAGAGATTGATCGCTTTCACCCGGGACTTAAGGTGGTGCAACATGCCTGCCCGCTCTGGGTACCGCTTATAGAAGCCAATAACTTCGATTCGGAAGAAGCCCGGGCTATCATTAAATCGGATATTGAGGCCATCCTGCAAGAAGATGAAAAGATTGATGCCTTGTTGCTGGCCTGTACCCATTATCCTTTAATTAAAGAAGTCATACAACAATTTTTACCGGAACACGTTAATATCATCAGCCAGGATGTATTAGTGGCAGAAAGTCTTAAGGATTATCTGCAGCGGCACTCCGAACTGGAGCGCCAACTGGCAAAAACTGAGCAGAAACAGTTCTTTACGACCGGTGATCCTGCTGATTTTGAAGCACATACGTTCTTGTTTTTTGGAAACAATATTGAGGCACAACAGGTTAAACTTGTAAACAAATAGTGAAAGTTTGACTATTTAGCTTGTTATCCATTAAACTTAAACTAATTTCGGGCATCAAAGCACCGTTTTGAACCAAAATAAAATATGAAGATGAAAAAAATAATTCTTGGAGCAGCTTTTGTTTTATGCTCAGGTGTAGCAGCAATGGCTCAGAAATACTGCGTGATTGATTCCAAATATATCTTAGATAAAGTTCCGGAATATGCCACTGCCCAAAAGCAGCTGGACAATCTTTCTGAAGGCTGGCAAAAAGAAGTGGATGCTAAAATGGAAGCGGTAGACCAGATGTACAAAAGCTACCAGGCAGAACGTGCCATGTTGAATGAAGGTATGCGGGCAAAGCGGGAAGCGGAAATCGTAGCTAAAGAAAAAGAGGCCAAAGACCTGCAAAAGAAATATTTCGGCTATGAAGGCGAGTTGTTCAAAAAACGCCAGACGATGATCAAACCGATCCAGGACCGTGTATTTAATACCGTACAACAATATGCTACCAGCAGGGGCTTTGACATCGTTTATGACAAGTCCGGAGGCATCACTGTTTTCTACGCTGATCCTAAACTGGATAAAAGCGAAGAGGTGATTAAACTGGTAAACAAAAAATAAGCATATATTTGCAAACCTTAAACTAATATTATAATTAATAAAACATGAAGAAATTCATCTTAATGGCGGCAGTAGGTCTGTTTGTGTCGCTTGGTGTTAACGCACAAAAAATGGGTTACCTGAACTCTACACAATTATTAATGTCTCTGCCCGCTTATGAGAAAGCAGGTAAAGATTTGCAAGCTTACGCTAAAACATTTGAAGATGCTTTTACTACTATGCAGAAAGACTACCAGACAAAAGTAGCTGCATACCAGAAAGAGTTTAGTACAATGAGTGATGCCATTAAAGACGCTAAAGGTTCCGATATCCAGTCTTTGGAGAAAAGAATGATGGAATACCAGGAAAACTCCAATAAAAAGATCCAGGAAAAAGAAGATCAGTTAATGCAACCCATTACAGCAAGTATTGAGAAAGCGATTAATGATTACGCTAAAGAAAACAGCTATGACTATGTATACAAAGCAGAAGCTTTGTTGTATGCTAAAGAAGCAGATAACATTACTAAAGCTTTAATTACTAAAATGGGTGGTAAAATGCCTGCTGCAACTCCCGCTGCAGGAGCTACTCCCGCTAAACCAGCGACAGGTGGTACTACAGGCAGATAAGCTTAATATCTTTTCATAAAAAAGCGCGTTTTGATCTTGTCAAAACGCGCTTTTTATATTTTAGTCCTCTAAGGCTTTTTAAGTGTTATATTACTTTTGCTCAAAAGATTTAATATGGCGTTCCGATTTCTCGGGATAAATATCTTTAATACTCACCAGGATACAGGTTTCTTCCACATCCCCGAAATCAGGGTTATTGGCCGTCTCGAAGGTGCGCATGGTATTACTTAAACTCATATAGCTGTTGATCAAAGGGGGCACCGACTCTCCTTTAGATTTCACATAATTACTCAGGGTGTTGTAAGCCGTTTTATAATCCATCCCTTCAATCTCCTGTATAAAAGCGCTTACATCGGTCTTTATAGATTCTAATAATTCGGGTTTTGAACGCAGCAAGCCTTCTTTATCAGGAAAGCGGTGCTGCATAAAGGCCAGGATATGATCCCGGGCAGCCAGGTCAAAGGATTTATACATGGTTACTTTCCCGAAAAAATATTCAATATCCGGGTTCAGCACCACCAGTGCCCCAAGACCATCCCATAAGTTATCCAGGCTGAAAAGGGCCTTTTTACCCCCCTCTTTGCCCTGGTATTTAGGCTGCACAAAACTTCTGCCCAACTCAATCGTCGTAGGCAGGTAATCCGTTACAAACTGCGCGGAGAACTCAAAATAATGGGTGGTAGACAAATGGATATTACCTTGCCCATCTATGGCATCTTTACATTTTATATAACGATAACCACCGATAATCTCTTTGGCATCAGGATCCCATACGATCAGTTGCTGGTAAGCATGGTCCCCCTGGTCGTAGTCGTCCAGGTCACAGGCCAGGCCGGTACCGCCGCCACTGTCCCTGAAGGCCAGCTCCCGCAGGCGGCCGATCTCCAGTAAGGTATTTGGCGCAGTGACTGCATTTACCACGTACAATTCATTTCCTCCTTTATTCGTATATCTTAAAAAAGTCTTTTCGTTGAGCTCTTGTTCTAATATTCCTCTTGATATCGGTGCTATAATATCTTCCATCTATGTCTTGATTAAAAAAATTTCATTTTAAAAATAATGCAAAAATTTGAAATGTATTTATTGTAATAGTAAATATCGCTTTATCAGAATGACTATACTTTCTTTACTCTTTTTAGAGGCGCCTTTTGGGTGAAAAGCAAAAGGACAAATCCAATAATAAAGTAGCTCGTCAGCCCTATAATCGCATTACGCATATCCCCGGTAACCTGCTCGATAAAGGCAAAACTAAACATACCCAAAACGATAGACATTTTTTCCATCACATCATAAAAGCTGAAGTAAGAAGTATTGTCCCGGTTGTCTTCGGGTATCAGTTTTGAAAAAGTTGAACGGCTCAAAGATTGTATGCCGCCCATCACAAATCCAACCAGGACCGCAATGCCGTAAAATTCATAATTGGTACGGGTAAAATAAGCCAGGATACACACCAGCACCCAGATAAATATATTAATCATGAGTACTTTGAAATTACCCATTTTAGCAGACAATTTTGCCATCAACGTGGCGCCTACAATAGCCACCAGCTGGATCATGAGTATGGCCGGGATCAGGTCCTGGGCTTCCATATCTACCCATTGACCAGCAACTTGCTTCTTCACTTCTTTGCTGCCAAATACTGCTGCAGCCAGCATCACCGTTTGCACACCCATACTGTAAAAGAAGAATGCAGCCAGGTATATTTTCAGTTTTGGCATGGTTTGTACCTGCTTCCAGACTTTTTTCAAAGCGGAGAAACTACCCCTGACTACATTTTTACCTTTTGTGGCTACTTTTTCAACCAAAGGTTTTGAAGGCAATACCTTAAAGGGAATCAAAGCCCAACCCAGCCACCAGATACCCACAATTAAAAAAGAAATCCGGGGACCCCAGCTATCATCTTCCTGGCCAAACCAGGCATCATGCTGGAATACAAAGACAAGACAGATCATCTGGCAAATGACACAACCGATATAGCCATAAGCAAATCCTTTTGCACTCAAGGCGTCCTGCTCACTCTTTACCGCGATTTCGGGAAGGTAGGCGTTGTAAAAAACCAGGCTACCGCAATAACCTATAGCCGCTACTATAGAAAGGCTAATCCCCAGTTCAACCTTCCCGGCTGTGAAAAAATACAGGCCCATACAGGCAATTGCCCCTATGGTGGTGAAAAACTGCATATACCTTTTCTTATTCCCTTTTGAATCTGCCATAGACGACAGTACCGGGGATAAAATGGCTATAATGAAATAAGCAAAAGCCAGTGCATAGTTGAGCAAAGCACTATTAATAACCTCCCAGCCAAAGAAATTCACCTTATCTCCATTGGACGGATTCTTGGTAACCGCCACGTAATAAATGGGAAATATAGTAGAGGTGATCACCAGGTTATAGGCCGAGTTGGCCCAGTCGTACATGGCCCAGGCCCTGTGTAATTGCTTCTTTTCCTTTACGGGAATATGTTCCACTCCTTGCATTGAATAATATTTAAGCGACTATAGCCTCCGGATTACCTTCCTGGCTCACCGCATATAAACCTAAGAATGTGATCAAGCCGTTTAAAATGATCAGTTCTACCCCAAATTGATAGACCGTATATGCTGATACAAAATGATTGATCACATACGTTAATACCGGCGCCAGTAAAGTAACGGCCAGGATCCGGAAGCGTTGCGAAATCGCTCTTTTCGTAAAGATGCCAAAGGCAAACAGGCCTAATAATGGACCATAAGTATAACCGGCCACTTCCATGATCAGGTAAACAATCCCTTTATTATTGATCGCTTTGAATATCATAATCAGTATAAAGAAGATGACAGTAAAGGTGAGGTGTACCCCCATTCTTATTTTCTTTTTACGCTTTTCTTCTTGTGCTTTATTATCCATTACAGGACTTTTGCCATTGAAATTTAAAATATCGACACAAAAAGAACTGGTTACTGCTGTAAGGGCACCATCTGCAGAAGGAAATAAAGCCGAGATAAGACCGATAACAAAAATAATCGTGATCACACCGGGGAAATGCCCTTGCAGGGAAAGCGCCGGGAAGAGATCATCGCCCATCACATTAGCACCGCCTTCTGCCAGTACAAAACCGGCCGGGTTGGTGTATAACCCGCCTTCTTTTTGGGCATAGAGATACAACAGGCCACCCAGGAAGAGAAAGGCCAGGTTGACGATCAGTAAGGTGAACGAAAAAGTGATCATGTTCTTTTTCGCGTTTTTCACATTATTCACCGAAATGTTTTTCTGCATCATTTCCTGGTCCAGGCCGGTCATGGCAATGGTAATGAACATACCGCCGAGGATTGTTTTCAGGAAAAATGTTTTGGAAGTCGGATCAAGATTTAAAACCCTTGTATAATCACGGTCGGCCAGCTGGCTGAAGGCCTGCCCCATGCTCAGGTCCATTTTGGAAAGGATGAAGCCGATACAGGCAACTAAACTCAGGATCATGAAAGAGGTCTGCAAAGTATCTGTGATCACGATCGTTTTCACCCCGCCTTCGAAGGTATAGAGTAAGACCATTAGTAACAGTACCGCAGCAGTCACCCAAAACGGAACACCCATTTGTTCCAATAAGAAAATCTGTAACACGTTAACCACCAGGTACAACCTTGCCGTAGCGCCGATCCCCCTGGAAATAATAAAGAATATAGAACCTATTTTATGCGCTTCTGTATTAAACCGTTTACCCAGGTAAGTGTAAATCGAAGTGAGGTTCATACGGTAATAAAGCGGTAGCAGGATACCGGCCACCACGAAATAGCCGATAAAGAAGCCCACTACCATCATGTAGTACTCAAAGGCGCCATAAGGATAGGCTCCGGTAGTCATTTTACCCACGGTACCCGGCACCGATATGAAGGTAACGCCACTCAGGCTGGTACCGATCATACCAAAGGCAACCAGCATCCAGTTAGAGCTCCTGTTGCCGATAAAAAAAGAATCGTTGTTTGAATTCCGGGAAGTGTAAAAGGCCACACCCAGTAGTAATACAAAGTAGGCCAGTATGATGATCAGTATTAAAGTTGAACTCATTTTTTATTACAGGATTATTTTATCAAAAAAAGTACCAAGTAAAATTGGTACTTTTTTATTAATGCAATTAATTAATTAAAACCCGATGCCAAAACCTACAGTCGGCCTGATACCACCCGCATAAGGGCTGGCCACATTATACTTTGCGCCATTAGAAGCACTCACGGTTTTCTGTGTATTGTTTTGCAGTACATCATAGTAAATACCTATATAGGCCGAAACGCGCTCTCCCAGCGGAAGCCGGTACCCGGCACCTACCAGTAGGCTTGGAAGTGTATAGTTCAGTTTTACTTTTTCGACACCACTACCACCTGCATTCTGCGCAAAATCAGTCCAGGAGGCATTGCCGAGATGGTACTCAAACTGGGTATGTACAAAAAAGCTGGAAATATGATACCTCAACCAAAGGCCCGGAGAAAACAAGTGATCATTTGTAGGGTAAGTTTCATACCTGTTTGTAGTAGTATTATACACTTCCCTGCCATTTTTGATCCGCACATACTGGTAACCAAGGTTAACTCCTGCCAGGAAATTCGGCGTCACCTTGTAACCGACCATAGGGGCCAGGTAAATATAGGTAACTCCTCCCCAGAACCTGCCATCCAGGCCACCACCAATGACTATTTTCTGCGGATCAAACCCTTTTTCTTTAGGCTTACTGCTCCCGCCGCCGCTATTATAGCGCACCTGGGCCACAGCACTCAGGCTCAGGGTTAAAAGCAATCCTATTATTCCGATCTTTTTCATCATATTTAGCTTTTTCAACACAAAAATAAGGCTATTAATGTAAACCTTTTTCTTTCATTATCCGGTTCATCCATTTCAACAGGGCAAATCCTATAGATGCCGCTATAATTAACAAAACGAAATTTACCAGGAAAAAGTGTTGTTTATTTTCATAATTGTACCAGGTATTAGCCAGGATGCCGGACAATTTATTACCAATGGAGGTAGACAGGAAGAATCCGCCCATCATTAAAGCCGTAATCCGTGGGGGGCTCAGCTTGGAAACCAGGCTTAAACCCATTGGGCTCAGGAATAACTCCCCTACTGTAATTACCCCGTAACAGGCAATCAGCCAAAATGCCGAGACTTTAACTGCTCCATTCGTACTAAAATGCACCGCAGCGACCATCACCAGGCAGGATAAAGCAGAGATTAACATACCCCAGGCTATTTTTCCCGGTGTTGTAGGCTCTTTGCCCCTTCTCCTCAGCAAACCGAAGAAACCAACCACAACCGGTGTCAGGGCCACCACCCAGAAAGGATTAATGGATTGAAAGAGCTCGGTATTGGCGGTGTAAATAGTAGTTCCTTCTGCCGGTAAATTTTGTTGTGCTACATTCTTAAAATAAATCGGGTAGCCAAAAGTTTTCACTTCCTTACCGTTTTCTTTAATCAACTTAAAGTTATGGTCAAAGGCAGTAATGGTATCTTGTTTGTAAGTAACCTTATCGGCAAGGTACATTTCAGATGCCGCTTTTTCTACCGTTCCGGTCACCTGCCGGTTGGTATAATTTTCAGCCCAATCAGTAAGTACCGTACCGTTTTGCTTAAATACCGCCCAGAACATGATGCTTACCGCGAAGATTGCCAGTAAGGCTGCAATCGGTCTTTTATCTTCTTTATTCGCTTTAAATAAAAGGGATACAAAGTAGAAAATAACAGGGATACAGGCAAAAATAAAGGCATCATTGGAATCACTGCCAAAGATATTACCTGGGATCTGCCAGCCGATAAACCCAGCGATGATCGCCGGTAAAAATACGATACCGAACAGACGGCCAATAGTAATATCTTCTTTTGATGCCGGCTTTAATATATTCGCCGAGCGATAATGTTTCAAACCAAAGGTGAAAATGATCAGGCCTAAGAACATCCCGATACCTGCAGTGATAAAGGCCGCTTCCCAACTATATTTATTGCGCATAAAGGCCGCGATGATATTACACACGAAAGCACCGATATTGATCCCCATATAGAAGATATTAAAACCGGAATCTTTCTTGTCCTTATATTCCTCTGTGGAATAGAGATTGCCTAAAAGTGTAGAGATGCTGGGTTTAAAGAATCCATTCCCGATAATAACTAGGGCCATAGATACATAAAACGAGAAAATACCATCTAAAGCAAAACCCAGGTAACCAAGCCCCATCAAAGTACCACCGATGTATACCGCATTAATATAGCCAAGCTTCCGGTCGGCCAGGAAACCACCGATAAATGGAGTCAGATAAGTAAGGGCAATATAAGTACCAAAAATATCATAGGCATCTTTTGCATCAAAGCCCATACCGCCTGTAGACTGGCTGGCGCGCATATACAATACAAATATCCCCAGCATCAGGTAATAGCCGAAGCGTTCCCACATTTCTGTCAGGAATAAAAAGGGTAGCCCCTTAGGATGGTTTTTTGAAGTGCTCGTCTTCTGTGTCTCCATAATGATTAGATATTAACGAGCTAAAATAGTGAAAATAATCTTAATGCAGGTGCAGGCAGGTTTATTCCGGCTGCATTTAGCTATAGCAGCTTCTCATTTCCGGTTAACGCTTTAATTTATAGAGACCTAAATTTCAACTAAATTGTGTAATACGCTGCTAAGGTTTTCGTTTAAAAGAAAAAACACCCTCATCAATCCTTACCCGCTCCTTAGTCAGAGAATCAACCGCTTCAAAATAAAAATCCCCGGCAACCCATAATGAATCAAAGTGGGTTAAGGTTACCTCGCCCCGATATAGTTCATTCGTCCGGTAATTTTTATTCAGGTTCGCAATATGGTAACCTGCACTAGAATTTCCTGGCTTTTTTATGCCAAGTTGATAAACAGTATTTTTATGTAATGGCGTATCGAACAGATATAAACCCACCTGTTTACCCACAATCAATAAGGAGCTATCTCCATGGCCCGATAAATAAGAAACATTATAGCCTTTGAATCCATCGCTCTCTCTTAAAGGCGGATTATAGCTTTTTCCATTGATCCGGCAATTAAAAAATTCCGATTTACCCTTTTCTCTATCTTCCGGTTTTTTGGAACAAGCGCTTACATTGCTAAGCATATAAATAAGGCCATAATAGTAAATTAGTTTTTGCATAGACCGCAATCATTTATTAGATAAAAATAATAATTCCCAATAATATAGCCTATTGTCCCATTATTTAGCCCCTTTATAATTGATGCATCTTATTTATCGAATCGCCTACTTAATACTTAAAGTATTGTAGCTTTTTAAGCGTTTCTACTTAAAAAATGATAATTTATTACCAATAAAATGATAATTAATACGCTTTATTTTTAAATACGAGCTTTTTACTATAACTTCGTCGCTTGCTTTTTCCGAAATCATGTCCCTACCAGAACTACTTAAATACGTTTACCATAATGCCACTGATGAAGTTATCCGCCGGGGTAAGAAAATTTTTCATACCTCCGGAGTTCAAATGTTGGAAAACGACCCGCTTACCGAGCAGGTAGCGTTCCGGGTAAGGAATGATGTATATAATAATTACTATAAAGTAAATATTCAAAGCTACCTGCAACCAGGTAAGTTGAGTATGCGTTGCCAGTGCCCTTATAACATGGGGCCGGTATGCCGCCACCAGGCTGCAGCCCTGTTCCAGTTAAATGACCTGCTGCAAAGCGGCTTTTTCGAACATGCCCATGTAGACTATAACCAGGCACATACCACAGTACGTATGCGCCAGATCTCTTCTAATTTCCTGAAGTTGTTTTCAAGTGAAGGCTTATGTGCCGTAGCTGAAGACTGGTATGCCGATGGCCGCATCCGCATACTGGATGCCAAAGATGAAGAAATACGTGCCGATGTAACCGATGATGAAGGGCGGAAGTTCAGCGTAAGGATCAAGCAGAATGAAGAAAGATATTTTGACACCTCCTGTAGTTGTTCAGAAAAAAGTCACCCGCTTTGTGTGCATAAAGTAGCGGTTTTCCTGGAAGTACTTTACCGGCATGGTGCCAATTATTTCAGCAGTTTAAGAAACTGGGATACCCAGAAGAACAAACTGCTTGCCTTATATGGATACACCCTTGACGATGATCTCAGCGGGAAATTTGAATTTGCCTACCATGAAGGGAAACCTTTCCTGCGGGTACTGGACAAGACCATAAAGAAAATAGACCTGAATACTTACGGTAAGCCAAGCAGCCTGCAGCCTAAGGAAAAGGTAGAAATTTATAAAGCTAAAGAGGTAAGCACCAGTGAACGGAAGAAACTGGGAATACTGGTCCATAAAGATACCACTTACTTTCCCTATACCGCATTTGACCTGATCGCGGGTAGCCCCAACGAAGCAGGAGATGCTTTTGAAGGGCCTATAGAACCTGTAGCTTTACTACAGTATTTCGATCCCTTGTACCTGGACGACCGGGAGAAGATACTCATCACCGCTATGCGCAAGCAAAGTAGTGATGAATTAGTCAAATGGCTCAAGAAAAACTCTCCTTTCGGTGATTTCCTGGACGGTGTGGATAAAGACTTGCGTACCAACCCGAACGAAGACCTTAAAACGCAGGTATGGGATTTTACTATCCCAAGATACCAGCGCTTATTAAGTCAATATAAAGAGTTCCCATTTGTTTATTTCGCACCCAATAATAAGAAAAGCAGCCTGAAAGACCTGGTCCAATGCCGCTTTTCCGAAAAATATTTTTCGGCACAGATGGATGCAAAACCAGCCAAAAGTGGGGTACAGTTAACGCTAAAAATTGCTATCGGGGATGACCTGTTCGGACTGGACGAGCTCACGCTGATCAACCCGGCTTTAGTCTTGCATGAAGGTCAGTTGCATACGGTAGCCAACATGGATATCGTAAAAATTGTTACTCATTTTGACCCAAGTGGTAAGATGACGATCGCCAAAAAAGACTGGAACGAATACCTGGAAAAAGAACTGATGCCTTTATCTGAGTTGACCACGATCCATTTTGACGGCAAACTCCAGGAGCGTGTGGTGGAAGAAGAGCCACAGTATAAATTACTGCTTAAAGAAACCGATAAATCGATCGCTTTCAAACCCGTTTTTTCTTACCACGGTATTGAGAAATTCTGGTTAGACACCTCTTCTGCTGTAGCGGCAAAAGACGGTAAAGTAGTGGTTTATGAGCGGAATGAAGCTGCAGAGCAAACCTTTTTAAATTTATTGAGATACCTGCACCCTTCCATGCAGGAAAGCCGGAAAGCGCAATCTTTCTTGCTTTTAGCGACGGAGGCCTTAAAAGGCAGCTGGTATTTTCATTTTATAGATACACTCCGGGAACATAATGTAGAAATAGTAGGGTATGAAAACCTGAAGCAAATGCGCATTAATCCCAACAAACCGATCACTAATCTTAACGTTAAGAGCGGTATTGATTGGTTTGATGTAGACCTTAATGTCTCTTTCGGGGAGGAGCAGGTGGCTATTTCCGAAGTCAAGAAAGCCTTAACCAAAAAGCAAACTTTCGTACAGCTGAAAGATGGCAGTATGGGCCTGTTCACCGATGAGTGGATGGACAAGTATGCCCTGATGCTGAAACTGGGGCAGATCAAAGATGGACAGGTACGTTTGAAAAAGTACCACTTCTCCGCGATCGAAAACCTGCAGGACGAGTTTGCCCCTAATGAAATGCTGCAACAGCTGGTGGAGAAAAAAGACCGCCTGTTTAATTATAATTTTGAAGAGCAACCACCGGTTGCTATACCGGCAAATGTGCGGGCCACTTTAAGGCCTTACCAGCAGGCTGCTTTCCAATGGTTAACGTTCCTGAACGAAACCGGATGGGGTGGTATCCTGGCCGATGATATGGGTTTAGGTAAAACCCTGCAGACCCTGACCTTCCTGCAAAGCTATAAAAATCATCATCCGGATGCCCACTTCCTGGTCATCTGCCCTACCTCGCTGATGCATAACTGGGCAAGTGAGATCAAGAAGTTCACCCCGGACATGAAGAGTATGATGCACCATGGTGCAAAGCGTACCGGCAGCATGGAAGAGTTGAAGAAATTTGATGTGATCATTACGACTTATGGTACCCTGCGCAGTGATATTAAGCTGCTGAACCAGATCAACTTTGACTATGCCGTAATGGATGAATCGCAGGCGATCAAAAACCCGCTGTCCCAGGTCGCCAAAGCTTCCCTGCAATTACAGGCCAAGAACAGGCTGGCATTGAGCGGTACCCCGGTACAGAACAATACTTTTGACCTTTATGCGCAAATGAACTTCCTGAACCCAGGTATGCTGGGCTCTATTGACTTTTTCAGGAATGAGTTTGCCAATCCTATAGATAAAAACCAGGAAGGAGATGTAAAGCATCAATTAAGAAAGATGATTTACCCGTTCCTGCTGCGCCGTACCAAAGAACAGGTAGCACCGGATTTGCCGAAAAAAGTGGAAACCGTGTTATTCTGCGAAATGGGCACCAAGCAGCGTAAGATTTATGATGCTTACCGCTCCGAATACCGATCCAAGATCCTGGGCGAGATCGAGGCTAAAGGCCTGGAGCGCTCGCAGATGAGTATTTTGCACGGCCTGATGAAGCTGCGCCAGATCTGTGACTCCCCGGCTATCCTGAACGAGGATGTGAAGTATGAAAACCATTCTGTAAAAATCGAAGAACTGGTAAGAGAAATCACCGAAAATACCGGTAACCATAAAGCACTTATCTTCTCACAATTCCTGGGTATGCTGGGCCTCATCCGGCAGGAACTGGAAAAAATGAACATACCTTATGTTTATTTTGACGGTAGCACGACCATGAGTGAGCGGGAAAGAGCGATTAAAACCTTCCAGGAACAAGAGGATACCCGCGTATTCCTTATCTCGTTAAAAGCCGGTGGTGTGGGCCTTAACCTCACGGCAGCGGATTATGTATACATCGTTGACCCTTGGTGGAACCCGGCTGTAGAACAGCAGGCGATTGACCGTACGCACCGTATCGGGCAGACGAAGAGCATTTTTGCCTACCGCCTGATCTGTAAAGATACGATTGAGGAAAAAATCATGATGCTGCAGGAACGTAAACTGAACCTGGTCAAAGACCTGATCGCGGACGATAATGCCTTCTTCAAACAGCTGACGAAAGATGATATCGCTTACCTGCTCAGCTAAAGCTTTGTACTTATTTATCAGACAAGCGAAAGCCGAATGTATTTCCGTACCTGCGGTAATATTTTAAGAGTGCTTTCTGCAAATCGGCATCCTTTTCCATTTTCTGGTAAAGGTTTTGCCGGGCAGCAAGGATTATAGCAGGATCTTGCCGCTTGCTATCGGGAACTTCGGCGCTTACTTCATCGAAATAAGTGTCGGCGGCTATGGAGAATCGAGGTGTTTTCCTTTTATATAAATAACTGAATATAGCTTCAAAACAAAAAGCTTCCAGGACGCTGTAATCCTTTTCGTAGTTGCTTTCCTTTTGCCCGTTATTAAAGATACATTTGTAAAGCAGCCAGCCATCAGCTTCAGTATGCTGCAACCAGAAAAAACGGGCAGCAACCTGCATCATTTCAGCGATGGTAAATATTTGTTGTGTTCCCGTTTGTGCATTTGACAAAACATCAAAATAGCCGGATACTTCTTTTTGCTGCGTAAACAGCTCACAAAAACGACGATTCAACGCAGCAGTATCGTTACGCATCTGGTACAAGTCTGCCCCTTCAACATTTACTTTATTGACCAGGATATAGTCAAAGCGGCGGCGAAATTTCCGGAAGAAAGCCTGCTTCTTATCAAAGGCTGTTTCTTTGATACCCGGTGAAATATAAGTGGTATAGCCGGAATCTGTTTTTTGCACTTTCACGGCAGTTATCCGGTCACAATAATTGATTTGTGCCAAAAGCGGCTTAGTAGTGTACAGCATAGTGATCAATGCTATGCCCAGGTATTTTTTCATAGACCAGGATAGGAATTATACAGAAGTCAATAATATTTTATCAATACGCTGCCCGTCTTTATCAATTACTTCAAAGGTAAAATCATCAATGGTAAATATCGCCCCTATGCCCGGGACCGTTTCCATTTTATGCATGAGCAGGCCTGCAACAGTAGTATATTTCTGAACGATACTGTCCTCAATATTTATACCAAATTCCTTTACAAAATCTACCAGCGGATACTGTCCGTCTATAAGCCAGCTATGCTCATCCCGCTGGTAGATCTGGTACTCCTCCTGGTCCAGCTCCGTATGGTCTCCTATCAGTGCATCCATCACATCATCCATAGTGATCATCCCTTTGGTCAAACCAAATTCATCAACGACCAGTGCGTAGTGAAACTTATTTTTCTTAAACAATTCCAGCACCTGGTAGCCGGACATACTTTCGGTGACAAAAACCGGTTCCCGCGCGTAGTTTTCTATCGCAAATACATCACTGTCATGCGGTGAAAACAAATCTTTCAATAATACCATCCCTAAAATATGGTCCAGGTTATTCCCGGAAACCAGCGGATAAGAAGAGTGTTTTTCCTTATTGATCTTTTCTGAAATATCCTTCCAGGTATCTTTTGTATCAAAGTAAACAATATCGCTCCTGTGGGTGTATAAAGAATGTACGGTAGTATCGCCCAGCTCAAATACCCGCGCTACAATATCCTGCTCGATCTCCTGGATCTCACCGCCATCCGCACTCTCTTTCACGATAGCTTTGATCTCTTCCTCGCTCAGCTTACCATCCGAAGATTTCTTAATGCCCAGGAGCCTGAGTAATAAATTGTTGGTGGTAGAAAGCAGCCAAACGAAAGGGGAGGTAATTACAGAAAGAATGTGCATGGGTTTGGCCAGGATACTTATAATCGGCTCCGGGAAGGTCATCCCGATCCGTTTTGGCAGTAATTCCCCCAATACAATAGAAACATAAGTAATAAATACAACAATGACCACTGTAGCGATTTGCCCGGCAAAAGGTTTTAGCGATTCATATTGTGCCAGAAAATCAGCGACATAGCCGGTCAGTTTATCACCACTATAAACCCCTAATAAAATACCGATCAGGGTAATACCGATTTGCACCGTAGATAAAAACCTGGTTGGGTTTTCTGAAAGTTCCAGTGCTTTTTTAGCTCCCTGGTTACCTTTCTTTTGTGCACTTTCCAGTTTAAACCGCTTGGCGGCCACCAGCGCCATTTCAGACATGGCAAAAATACCGTTAAGCAAGATAAGCACCAGTATTATAATCAGTTCCATAATGCAAAATACATATTTTTGCGCTGGTTTAATCATTAAATCCATCGTGCAGCTCCTCGTCATTTATCCCCCTTCGCGGAATGGAACAAATGCGCTCCCTGCTTACAGGTAAACAGTTTCCGCCTACCTGTGCATCACACAAAAGCAAGATTTACGCTTATGTAACCTCTTTAAAGATCCCGATACCCCGCATTCTTGTTAACTATATCAGGCAATTATTTTTGAGCAAAGGAAGGGCAACAGGAGCGGGCGGGGTAGACGTGTATGCTGCAGCAAGCAAAGGCTATAATGGCAACAGCCTCGGCAACCATTGGTATAGCTCTGGAATCGGATGGATTCCAGAAAGTATCCGGCGCTAAAAAAACGGCTTACCAAATAGCCCCTTGAGTTATCCCTGCCCGCAAAGCAACGATATCATAATACAGTAAGCAATAGACAAACAGGGAAAAAACCCGAATATAAAGGGGGAAGTATCCCCGGTTTTCTCCTCGGTCAATCCCTCATCTTTGTTACACCATTTTACCTCATTTATTCAACATAAATGCTGCTACGCCCAGCTCCTGGCCTAACAACGCCATGTCCTCTAAAATAGCAGCAGCAAAGCGGGCTGTTGTTTTGTAAAAGCAGGAATGGAGCAAGGAAAAGTCATGATTCAATAAAATAAATATTATAAACAATCAAATCATCCATTTTATGAAAAAGTTATCCATCAAAGGCAAGGCTATTGCATTCAGTATACTTTGCTTATCAGTAACAAGTATACTGATAAGCTGTGCTCCTAAAGATCCGCCGGGCCCGGGCGATCCCACCAGTGTGACTGATATAGATGGCAATGTATATACCGTGATAAGAATAGGCAGTCAATTGTGGACGGTAGAAAACCTGCGTACCACGCGTTATAACGACGGGACCAGTATCGCAACCGGTATGAGTAACGAAGTGTGGAGACAGACGACTACAGGTGCTTATAGTATTTACGAAAATGAGCAGAGCAATAATAATACTTATGGAAAATTGTATAACTGGTATGCTGTAAACACCGGCAAGCTGGCTCCTGAAGGCTGGCATGTACCTACCCGGGCAGAGTGGGAAAGCTTGGTGGCGCAGCTGGGAGGTGCACCGGAAGCAGGCGGTAAGATGAAATCAACTTCCACATTATGGCTGGCCCCCAACCTGGGAGCAACGAACAGTAGTGGATTTTCTGCTTTGCCCGGCGGATACAGGAGCAATGGGGGCGGCTTCGAGCAGCGGACCCATACCGCTTACTGGTGGGCCGCTAATGAGCGCAACGCCACACAAGGCAATTACCTGACCGTAGATAACGACCTTGCCGGTGCTGCTATTAATGGTGCCACTAAGCAATTTGGCTATGCAGTACGTTTGGTAAAAGATTAAAGCATATTCTCTTTTTATATACCATGCCCTAACGATGAAGTCCATCGTCAGGGCATAGCTTGTTTTGGTATAGCCTGTTTCACTAACTTTTCCTTGATCCGGCGCTATCATTACGTCACACTTACCTGACGCTGTCGGCTTTTTTACCCCAGGCCAACACGGGGACACCCGTCGAGTAATGACAAAGATCCGGTTCCCCCAATCCTAAAGCCCTAAACTTTGGATAATGGATGGATAAAGAGGTGACCGCTAATTCCTGCAGGGGCCATTCCGGGTGATGAATCTCGAAGGAGTTCAGGCTAGTCCCGGTATCCTGGAATAAAGCATAACGTTCCGTAAGCCAGAGGTCCAGCGGTTGCTTTTCCGCTATGGTATTGCCTTTGCTAAAGTTGAGCTTAAAATGGGTGCCAGAACGGGCGTTCTGTACCTGGAAACTATTGGGAGCACGTACTATTGCAGCATAGCGATAGGGCAATTGCGACATCGTCTTAGCCACAAAGCAAGCCAGCGATTTTGCAGCTTCGATACTTAAAAAATAAACGCCCTGCTTTTCTTTATAACGAACATAAGTCCGAAAATTGAGCTCATGAAAATCAGAGACCGGGGCAAATGCGGGCACGTTCCTGGGCCGTACAGACTGCATATCAAAGGCGACAAAAGACACCCAGGCATCCCCTTCAAAAAGGTCAATTTGCAGGCCCTCCGGAATAAATGACACCAGCTGCTCCGGCTTTATCTTCCAATGCAGGAACAAGGCATTATTCCATTCCTGGTAATACTTCCAGGGTTCCTTTCCCAGCGGCCAGAGCCTATGTGCATCCGATCTTAATATTTCACGGGGTACAGGCATACTTTAAATTTTAAATCAGCAAAAAAACACTGTAAATTTACAGCGTGCAAACTGAAAAAGATGGAAAAGTCAACTACTGAAAAATTAAGAATTGATAAATATCTATGGAGCATCAGGCTCTTCAAAACAAGAAGCCTGGCGACAGACGCCTGTGATGCCGGAAGAGTAAAACTGAATGAGCAATCTGTAAAACCTTCCAGAAGTGTGCAGGTAGGCGATATTTATGATGTGAGGACGAGTGACCGCGTATGGAAAATTAAAGTCACGGGCCTGCTGTTTACCCGGAAAGCCTATAGTGAAGTAGTAAATTTTTATGAAGATCTTACCCCTCCTGAAGAGCAGGCCGTTGAGAAAGCCCTTCCGGCAAGTTTTTATACCGGGAAACGTTTAAGTAAGGTGGGTCGCCCTACTAAAAAACAACGCCGGGATTGGGACGATATTATGGATGAAATATAAGTGAAGCTTCTATTTTAGCCCGGATTTATGATATTCTTAAAAAATAATTATGAAATGTCTGGCTTTTTTTTAATTTTCTTGTAATTTTAGGGATTAGACCTTAACATAAACTTGTTGTAAGTCATTATAGGAAAAGAGTCTCCCAATACGAATAAATGAATAAATTTCTATCATGAAAAGAATAACCCTTTTAGCACTAACTACGGGCCTGTGCCTTAGTGTTGTCACCCCGGTTTTTGCGAATCGGAATTTATGGTCAAGCCTGGACAGTAAAACAGCGCCGACCAGTAACCCGAGAGTACACCAGCCTTCCAATTACTCCATCGTAAAGCTGGACCAGGAAGGAATCAAAGCTTTATTGCTAAAAGCAGGAACAAGTGTGGAAACCGCTGTCGAATTAAGCCTGCCCACTCATGAAGGAACCTTTAAAACCTTTAAAGTATGGCAAACACCGGTGATGGAAGCTGATCTTCAGGCTAATTATCCTGAAATTCGCACTTATACCGGTTCTATGGTCGGAGATGCCAGCCAGACGATAAAAATTACCAATAGCCCTTACGGATTTGTGGCCCGTTCTTTTTCATTCAATATGAACGATGTATTTGCGATTGAGTCTTACGGACACGATGCAAATGGTTATTACACCGTGGCTGCTGCAGGTGACTATTACCGCCTGCCGATGCAGGGCTGCAACCCTAATAGTCTGACTGGTAGCGAGCCGGTTATCTTAGATCAGGAAGCTGGCAAAACAGCACAAAGAGTGATCGGTGAGATCCGCAGAACTTACCGGTTCGCAGTTGCCTGTACCGGCGATTATGCGCAAGCCGTTTCCGGCACTCCTAACCCAACCGTATCGCAGGTTTTGGCGATTATTAACGCTACCGTAAATAATGCAAACGGGGTATGGGAAAGAGAGATGTCTGTTTCCACACAACTGGTAAACAATAATACTGCTGTCATTTACCTGGACCCGAATACCGACCCTTATGCCAATGATGGCGACAAGGGTGTAGTAATTGATGAAAACCAGGCCAATCATACCACCTTTATCGGGAATGCCAATTACGACCTTGGACATGTGCTTACTGCCGCTGGTGGTGGTCTTGCTGCACTTGCTTCCGTTTGTTCCAATGGTTCAAAAGCCAGCGGGGTTTCAGGATCTTCAGGACCAATGGATATTGGCACTTTGACCCATGAAGTAGGCCATCAGCTAGGAGCAGGCCATACCTTTACTTCAAAATCCGGCGGATGTGATGGCAACGGTATGGAGGAATCCTCTTATGAACCAGGTAGTGGCACAACTATCATGTCTTACAACGGTGCTTGTGCTCCAGACAATACACCGAACGGCACTACCGCACTTACCGATTACTACAACCAGTTCAACCTGGGCCAGATGCGCGCTGTGATCACTACCAGCGGCGCCTGTGGCAGTACCGTACTGGGCCAGACTCCGGTAACTATCAACCCGATTAATCCGAATACCCGTTATATCATCCCGGCTAACACTCCTTTTGAGTTAATTGCCAATGAAGCTACCAATACGGTATCCACTAACAGTACCCCAACTTATTGCTGGGAGCAGTTCGACCTGGGCCCTATTGATATGGTGGAAGCAAACGGCAGTACCGTAACTGCAGGCCCTGTTTTCAGCAGTCTTGCCCCGGTTACCGACAGAAACCGTGTAATGCCAATGTATGCGACCTTAAAAACCGGTGCTTATACTGCTGTAGGAGAGCGTACCCCTAATGTCAACAGGAACATGAAATTTACCGTTACCGCGCGCAGCATTGCCCTGGACGGTTGGGGAACGCATAATACTTCCGACAATAATATAAACATCAAAGTGGTAAGAGGTAACGGAGACTTCAGGGTAACCGGCCCTAATGCCAATGCCTCATGGACTCCCGGACAGCCTTATGAAATTACCTGGAGCGTGGGTAATACCCTGGTACCTGCGGACAGCATTATGACCGGCTATGTAAACATCTATCTTTCTTTAGACGGAGGTTCCACTTTCCCTGTTATTTTAGCTACAAACGTGCCTAATAACGGCAGCTTTAATATTACAGCTCCTGATTATTTCTCTAACAATGCCCGTATAAAGGTAAAAGCTGTAGGTAGTATCTACTTTGATATGTCTAAAGCTGACTTTAAAGTATTGGGTAACCCTGCTAATAGCATTAAAGGAACAGATGTAGCTAATTCCGTTGCCGTATTCCCGAACCCGACTTCCGGAATGCTGAACATCAAAAATAATAATTTTGATGGCGAAGCGATGGACCTGGTACTCCTTAATGTATTGGGACAGGAAGTATGGAAAGGCAGTATGCAGAACCAGGCTACTATAAATACTGCTGCATTCAGCAAAGGAACTTATTACCTGTATTTGAAAGGTACTAAATCTGCTAAATACGGTGTTAAAAAGGTTACTGTACAGTAATTTTATACGCCAGATAAAGTAAAAAGCGTCCCGGAAATAACCGGGACGCTTTTTTAACGTTTACAGCAAGGCTATTAAACTTAATTTCGTTAATTTGTAGTTGTTTTGACCTTATTAATCAGGGGATATTGTAATTTATGAAAATAGTTTCATTATTGAAGTCTTTAAAAGGCTTATGTGTAGGAGGAATGCTTATCGGAGCTGCAGTGCAGAGCAGCCATGCCCAGGTAGCTGATGTGAATGCCCTTAAATCTTATCAATTGTCTATGCCCCGCGTTACCGCAGCAGTGACCAAATACGATGCTAAGTTAAAAAATGAGTTTAAACAGAAAGGACTTAATTATTCCAACAGCTCCTTATACATCCGTTCCTTTAAATCTCAGAATGAGATGGAAGTATGGGTACGCAACAATGATGTAGATACCTTTACGCTTTTCAAAACTTATAAAATTTGCGCCCTGTCCGGCGTATTGGGACCCAAACGAGTGGAAGGCGATCGCCAGGTACCTGAAGGATTATATTTTATTACCGACTTCAATCCTAAAAGTGATTTCCACCTGTCTATGTTTGTAAGTTACCCCAATTACTCTGATAAGATCCTGAGCAACCAGGTAAAACCCGGCGGTGATATCTATATTCATGGTAAATGTATGACTGTAGGTTGTATGCCGATGACGGATGAGGTAATAGAAGAATTATATGCATTATGCCTTAATTCAAGGCTTAACGGGCAAACAAATATCCCGATTCACATCTTCCCGACAAGATTTGATAAAGCCGGACTTAATTTTTTAGGCAGAGAATACAAACATGAGGTCGACAAGCAAAAATTCTGGGTGAACATCAAATCCGCCTACGATTATTTTGAAAGAACCCGTATGATCTTGCCGGTTATGTATAATGAAAAGGGCAAGTATGTCTTTTAGTTGCTGTAAATTTGCCTGATGGATATCGAGATCTGGTCGATCGGTAAAGAGAACGACAAACATATTGAAGAAGGGGTACAACTATATTTTAAAAAAACACAACCCTGGAATAAAGTAAAACTGGAGATCTTAAGTCTGCCCAAAAAGCTGCAAACCACGGACGTGCAGCAAACCAAAAAGCTTGAAGAAGCGCTGATCTTAAAGAAGTTACAAAGTAATCATACCTTAGTCCTCCTGGATGAAAGAGGCAAAAGCCTGGACTCGCTGCAATGGGCCCAGCAGTTCCAACAATTTATGAACCAGGGTACACGTACGCTTGTGATATTGATTGGCGGCGCTTTCGGCGTGAGTGAGGCCATCCGGGAGAAAGCCAGCCAGGTATGGTCCTTATCCAAACTGGTATTTCCGCATCAGCTGGTAAGGCTGATCCTTGCAGAGCAGGTGTACCGGGCATTTAGCATCTTAAACAATGCGCCTTACCATCACCAGTAAGTCAAAAAATAGATCAGGCGAACATATCATGAGGCTCATGCCATATATTACTAAAGTCCCCAATTACCCAGGCGTTTTCTAACTCGTATTGTGTATTGACCTGTAGCAGGGCAACTTCTTCTTTCCACACCCTTCTGTATTGTGGGTGTAAAGTACCTCCGGTTTGGCCCGGTGCTGCAGCAGGATCGTATTGATATTGAGGGTCTACAATCGTACCTCTCGGATACATCATGCCGGGTATACCCTTTCCTCTTAAGTCTAAATGATGGGGGTGTTCCAATCCAATAGTATGCCCGAATTCATGTGCTGCTGTTGTGGAGCCGGTATACAGGTTATCCAGTTTAAAAAAGCCGGTGTTGCAGTTTATGGCATCAACGAAGGAGATATTGCCATTGATAAATGTTTCAATCCTGAAAAAGTTCTTTCTGGGATTCCGGTTCCGGAAAATATCTTCAGGCTTTAAATGGGGCGTATAAAAACCTTGTATAGAAAAATTAAGCGTGTATAAATTTGTTTCCAGCCGTATTTTCCCCTGAGCTTCAGTCCACATGACTTCTATCTCTTCCGCGATTTGCCGGCTTAAGGCTTCTGTAGCTGCAGCACCATAAATGATGACCTCCGCTTTCAATAAAGCTTCCTGTGCATTGATCAGTTCGACCGTACCCATTTAATGATTATTTAGTCTGCGTAAGCGCTTGTAAAAATACTATTCTACAAAAAAGGCCTGTTCAAATATCTTTACGTTTTATAATAAAGTTGCAGTAGCCATTCGCCCTTTACGACTTCGTAGTCCTTGTCGAAAGAGTAACTCAAATTTGAATGTAGTTAGTTGATTTAACAGAGGTATATCTTGCCTCTTTAAAAACCTGTCCTTTAGGATTAGTAACAGGAGTAGGATATACCCAGACACATTCTATTTCGACCTCTTCAACTCCCGGATCTGCGTTGATGATATATTCGACCCCAAACCGTTGCCCTAATTCAGCCGGTACCCTATTCGTCCGCTTCACCAGTTGAAAGCCGGAGGTAATGCCCTGACTACCGGTAGGTGATCCCTCAAGCGCTATCTTCTGTTTCACGTCTACAGAGCATAAGCCATAGCTTATTCTTTCTACCTTAATCTTTGGCTGAGCGGCCACAGCACTTAAGCTGAACAGCATAAGGAATAACATGCCAAAAAGCGTTTTTTGCTTTCTTTTCATAAGGTAAACAGCTTTAAAATATTATGCATAAACCGCTTTGGCCACGGCACTCATTTCCTCTACCAAAGAAAAATCTTTTTCAATCGCATTACCCACGACAACCACCTGCGCACCCGCTTCAAATGCGGCACGTACGCCCGCTACATCTTTAATACCGCCTCCTATGACCAGGGGTATTTCGATATTTTTACTCACTTTGCGGATCATCTCAGGACTGATCGGGTATTGTGCCCCGCTGCCGGCATCCATGTAGATGATACTTTGGCCCATTAATTCTGCCGCCCAGGCAGTACACAGGGCTATATCCGGCTTATTGCGCGGTACCGGTGCTGAATGGCTCATATAAGAAACCGTGGTGGGTACACCACCATCTACGAGAATATACCCCGTGGACAATACTTCAAGACCGCTGGCTTTTACGACCGGAGCCGCAACGACCTGCTGGCCGATCAACAACTCCGCATTACGGCCTGAAACCAGGGACAGGAACAATAAGGCATCTGCAGCTTTGCACACCTGCGCCGGGCTACCTGGAAATAATATTACCGGGATCTGTGATACGGATTTAAAGGCATTGATGCAATGCTCCATATGATCAGAAAGCATCAGGCTTCCTCCGAACAAGACCAGGTCCACTTTCGCAGCATCGCAACGTTTGGCCAACTCCACTATTTTTTCGGGTTGAATATCGTCGGGGTCGATCAGGACGGCAAACGCTTTTTTTCCCTCTTGCTTTAGTTGTTGTAATTGCTGTTTTATATTCACTATGGTTGCTGTTATAAGAGATTCAAAGATAACATTATTCTATAATTTTCAATTTGGCATACTGCAGCATGATCTTTTTGATGCCTACACCCTGTCCAAACTCAATGGTAGCCATCAGGTTGCCGGGATTACCATCCAGGCCCTTGATGAGGCCGAAGCCAAATCGCTGATGCTCCACCTTTTTACCCACGGCCATTTCTGAAGCATCACTGGCCACAAAATTCTCGGATGGGGTATGGCTATATTGCTGTGCGCTTGCCGCTGCTTTTTTAGCAGCAATGAGATTCCCGCTGGAAGCTGCTGCGGGAGCTTCCGCTTGCTTTTTGGCAAAGGTTTGCCTTGATCCGAAGCCACCGTTATTACTACCTTGTCCATTATTGCCAATCGCTCCGCGGGCACCTGCCAGCCCGGCATAGCTCTTATCGATATATTGCTCCGGCACTTCGCTGATAAAGCGGCTGGCATCATTCTGTACCAGCTGTCCGAAGCGGTAACGGCTATTGGCGAACGTAAGCCACAATCTTGCTTTGGCACGGGTTACCACTACATAAAATAAACGGCGTTCTTCTTCCAAGTCTTCCCGGGCATAAAGGCTCATTGCGGAGGGGAACAGGTTTTCCTCCAGTCCCACAGCAAATACGCAAGGAAACTCCAGGCCTTTGGCCGCATGGATCGTCATCAGTTTTACCACATCCTGGTCTTCCTCATTTTGATTATCCGCATCGGTCAGTAAGGTGATGTTTTGCAGGTAAGTGCCTAAGCTCTTATCTTCTTCCAGTTCACCATCGGCATTAGGCGTTTCGGTATACTCCTTGATGGAGTTCAGTAACTCCTGCACGTTCTCGTAACGCTGTAAGCCTTCTACGGTCTTATCGGAATATAATTCTTTTACCAGGCCGCTGCGCTTGCCTATTTCGTAAGCCACATCATAGGCATTTGCCGTATGCAGCATGGTCTGGGCGCTTTTGATAATCGTTACAAAGCCATCAATGGCGGTAGCCGCGCTGCCTTTTACAATTTGTCCGGCGTTCTCCAGCACTGTCCATAAAAGCTGGCCGCTTTCATTGGCCACAATCATCATTTTTTCCAGGGAGGTTTTACCCACGCCTCTGGTCGGATAATTGACGATCCGCTTGATCGCTTCTTCATCGCGGGGATTAGCCACTACGCGCAGGTAAGCGATAAAATCCTTGATTTCTTTTCTTTGATAGAAGGACAGGCCACCGAAGATCCGGTAAGGAATATTCATTCTCCTGAGGCTTTCCTCGAAAGAACGGCTCTGTGCATTCGTCCGGTAAAGGATGGCAAAATCTTTATTGCTGTAATGATAGCGCAGCTTATGTTCCGCAATCGCATCGGCTACATAGCGTCCTTCATCATTATCGGTCAGTGTACGTACCAGTTTTATTTTCTCCCCAAAGTCATTCTCCGTCCACAGGTTTTTAGGGATCTGGTTTTTGTTATTGCCGATAATGGTATTGGCAACATTGAGGATACTTTGGGTACTCCGGTAGTTTTGCTCCAGCTTGATCACTCTTACATCATCATAGTCATTCTGGAACTGGAGGATGTTCTGGATCGTCGCTCCGCGGAAGGAATAGATACTTTGCGCATCATCACCTACCACACAAATATTTTCATGAACGGCGGCCAGCATTTTCACGATCTTGTACTGGGCCGTATTGGTATCCTGGTACTCATCGATCAGGACGTATTTAAAGCGGTGCTGGTATTTGGCCAGTACTTCCGGTTGCGTTTTCAGCAATTCGTACATTTTGAACAGAAGATCATCAAAGTCCATGGCCCCGTTTTTAAAACAGCGGCTGGCATATTGCGCATAGATCTGGCCGATCAAAGGCCGGTTGGCCCTGGCATCTTCCTGGGTAATGGAAGGTTCTTTTAAATATTGGGAAGGCCCGATAAGGCTATTTTTAGCAGCAGAGATCCGGCTATATACCAGGTTGGGCTTATAGATCTTATCGTCCAGTTTGTTTTCTGAGATAATACTCCTGATGAGGCTTTTGGCATCATCGGCGTCATAGATTGTAAAATTACTTGGGTAGCCGATCTTAGGGGCTTCGGCCCGCATTATTTTGGCAAATACAGAGTGGAAAGTGCCTATGTATAAGTTGCGGGCTTCGGAGTTACCGAGTATTTTCTCGATACGCTCTTTCATTTCCGCCGCGGCTTTATTGGTAAAGGTAAGGGCCAGGATATTGAAGGGGTCTACGCCCTGGCGCATGAGGTGCGCGATACGGGTAGTGAGTACTTTTGTCTTACCACTTCCTGCTCCCGCAACGATCATTAAAGGTCCGTTTATATGCTCTACGGCAGCTCTTTGCTGCTCATTAAGTTCACTCAGATATTGGTACTGCATAAGCCTGCAAAGTTACATGAAAATAAGCACCTTTCCGACCAAAATAATGGGCATAAAAAAAGGGCCATATCTAGACAGATAAGCCCTTAACTAAAACCTACACCTATGAAAAAAACTCTTACTTTTTCGCTTTTATGTTCAACTCGATATCTACATCTTGAGAGATACCCCAGTCTTTTGGATCGCCATCTGTACCATAAGTCAGACCCCAATCTTGTCTGTTGATCGTGAATTTAGATTCAACAGAGATTTCATTATCTGTAATCGCAACCTTCGCAGGGAATTTTACGTTTACTGTTTTATCTTTAATGGTCAGGTTACCGCTAACTGTATTAGTGGCACCAGCTACTACGCTTTTACTTGCTGTTGTATCTAAAGCACCTACGCTAGTAATTTCAAATTTAGCAGTAGGGTATTTAGTAACTTCAAAGAAATCCTGATTTTTCAGGTGACCATCCAAATCAGTTGATTTTTTACCTTCTGATTCACCAACTGCTGTTGGGTCAGTAGTTAAAGAATTCATATCAACCGTATAGGTACCACCAGTGATCGCACCGTTTTCAACTGCAACGGTTCCACCACCTTTCAGAATACCAAAACGAGGATTTAAACCTCCTTTATGATAAGCTTTCCATTTTAAAGAACTTGCAGTAGTATCTACTGTATAAGTAGCACCAGTCTGTGCAGCTACTTCCTTTTGTCCTGAAGTTTCAGCTTTATCGCCTTCAGCTCCGTTACAAGAAGCGAATAATACTGCAGCAGCGAATGCGAAGATAGATAATTTTTTCATTAAACCAAATTTCTTTTTGAAAGCATTTCAGAAATCATTTCTGATTTGCACCTGCAAAGTAATAACAAAAACATGTAGCTACAGGTATTTATACTGTTAAAAATGTGTTAATAGAGAAAGTTCAATACCGTTCCCTGCTTTTTAACCTCCATTTCATATCGTCCCCCGAGGCAAAGCGGCCAGTTTTCCTCAATATGCCCGCTCGGCATATCAAAGGCCAATGGTATGCCCAGTGCGCCGAAATGGTGGCTTAGTATCTGGTAGATATCCTGCCCGAATGGCCTCGTCGTATCTTCCAGGTCGGTAAATCCACCGCAGATGACCCCCAACAGCTGATCAAAAGCACCAGCGCGCTTTAAATTATACAGCATACGGTCTATATTATATAGATGCTCCCCGATATCCTCAATAAATAATATTTTGCCATGCGCGTTCATCGCCGAAGGTGATCCGGAAAGATGGGCCAGCATTGCCAGGTTACCGCCGACCAGAATACCGCCCGCTTTACCCGGAACATTGTATTTATTGGCAGGAGCGCTATAGCTCACCGGCCTACCGCTAAGTATTTGCTTATAGGCTTTCAGAAAGTCCTTCTTTACATTTTCTTTGGTAAAGCTGCTGCACATAGGGCCGTGCAGGGTAGCCACACCATAGTTACGCTGTATATGATTATGGATCACGGTGATGTCGCTAAATCCGCAGATCCACTTAGGTTGCCGGGCAAAGGCGCTAAAATCGAGCCCGTCAATAATACGGCTCATGCCATAGCCTCCTCTCCCCATCAGTATGGCAGCTACTTCCGGGTTGTCCAGGAATTTTTGCAGGTCTTTTAAACGTAGTTCATCCGGCCCCGAAAAATAATTATCGCTTTGGGCTACCGTTGCACCGACGAGTACTTTAAATCCCCAGTTTTCCAGTTGCTGCTTTGCTTCCAGCACGACGGCTTTATCTATATAACCCGAAGGACAGGTGATGGCTATGGTGTCGCCCTTTTTGAGCGCCTTTGGTAGCTGCATATTTTATTGTTTTATGTATTCAGTAATCAAAAATAGAAAATACTACGGCAATACGGCCGCTAATTATTAGCGATAGCTTATTCTTCGGCCCATTAAGTATATTTGCAGGCATGAAGTGGAAAAATTATTTTATTCTGGCCGCACTGGCACTGACCGGAACAGGTATAATGAGCTCTTGCGAAGAGGAAACTAAGCCTGTAAAAAACGATCTCCCAAAGTTAAACGTATGGACGGTTGCAGAACCGGGTACAGAAGTGGCCCGCTATTCAAAGGCTATCGAGGAAGACAAGCTCAACAATGGCAAGTTTGAAGTGACCATCCGGCCTAACGATTCTACGAAAAGCAACGGGGCTTTTGATATCAAAATAACCGCCAGCGCTTTTGAAGAAGACCTGGTCAAGACTTTCCCGAAATGGTATGAGAACAACCTGGTAAAACCTATAATCAAACCTATGGATACCGTTAAATACGGTGCTGTGATCGGTTTTGATCCCGGAGATGGCAGTTTTAATGAAATCTATATCGTGACCTATGAAGGAGGGGAACTTAAGTTCGCACAAACAAAAATGTATTACCAGCCGGAAAAGTAAAATGCTTTAACTTTGCCGTATTATTTTAATTAATCGTATTGTTATGAAGCGTCTGTTGGTATTACTGGTTGTGCTTTTAGCTTCTTCAACGGCTATCTGGGCCCAGGGCTGTGCTGTATGTACAAAAACTGCCGCCAGCTTAGGCGACAATGCCGCCAAAAGCCTGAATTATGGTATTCTATACCTGGCAGCTATCCCGGTAAGTTTTATGGGAACGGTAGCTTATCTGTGGTACAAACGCAGTAAAAGAGTTGCCTGATTTAAAATGCTTTGATTGTTATGCCGGTAATTTTTCTATAAAGGTCAATCGCATAGATATCGGTCATACCTGAAATAAAGTCTGTAACAGCTTGTACTTGCTGATACAGGCTATTTTTTTTCCAGTCATGCCCTGTAAACTGTGCCGGAATTAATTGCAACACTTTACGGGACCTCGCCGTTTCCGGATTTAATAGTGCCTGAATGAAAATATCCAGCAGGTCGCCGATTACCTGGAAGCCGGCAATTTCTATTTCCACTACCGTCCGGTGCTGGTAAATGCGCTCATAGGAAAGTTTATCTATTGCCTGCAACAAGGGGAGATATTGTTCCGGTAACACATCAATCAAAGATTCCTGTAAATTACCCTGGAGCAATACTGCTTCCTGAGCGATAAATGCCCTGGTACATAAGCCAACCATCCTGCTGATCCAGACGGCTCTTAAATATTGTACTTTTTGATTAGGATCGATAAGCGCATCCAGGTTGCCCTGTATTCTTTCCCTGTTCTGGTACTCCTTATCATCATCAAAAAATGGCAGGAAGAGCGCCTCCACTTCTTTGTAGCTTAAGATGCCCAGGCGGTGCGCGTCTTCGATATCAATCACCCGGTAGCAAATATCGTCTGCCGCTTCTGTCAGGTAGACAAAAGGGTGTCTTACATATACTTCCTGTGTTTCGAAACCCGGTTGTTTAAAGATGCCCAGCTGCCGGGCTATTGTCTGCCAGGTGCCGGATTCACTGTCAAAGAAGCCGGACTTCTTTTTACCGATAATTCCTGCATTTTTATCAAAACCATCTATAGAGCGGCAAGGGTATTTCACAACACTGGCCAGGGTAGTCTGGGTAATGTTATAAGCGGTTTTTTCTTCGGCAAAGGGATGGGTAAGGATCCGGAAAGCATTACTATTGCCTTCAAAATGGGTGAAGTCCGCCCATTGATTGGCCGACATCCCACCAGTAAAGATACTTTGTGTAGCACTGTCTAAGGAGGTGAAATAGCTACGGATCGCATCTTCGCCGGAATGGCCGAATGGCGGGTTACCAATATCATGTGCCAGGCAGGCAGAGGAGATCACGGAGGAAAGCTCGTGCCGGTAAAAGCTCGCAAAAGCTTGTCCGTGTTGACTTTCATACTGCTCTGCGATTATCCTGCCAACAGCAGTACCTAAACTTCTCCCTACGGAAGCTACTTCTAAACTATGGGTAAGCCTGTTGTGTACAAATGCCGGTCCGGGCAGGGGGAAAACCTGTGTTTTATTCTGCAGGCGCCGAAAAGCCGAAGAGAAAATAATCCTGTCATAATCCTTAATAAAGGAGGTCCTTAATTCATCTCTTGAAGTCGTATTATCGGTATCTGTCGATCTTTGGTCGCTATAAAGCGAGGCCCATTGCATGTTTTGTGGCATTTGGAAATCTATCGGTAATCCCTGCGAAAATAGTGTTTAATTTACAATACGTTCCATGCCCTGCAAAAAAGGTTGTCGAGGTACTGAAATACGAGACTAAGCCCAATGCTGAAGCCCAGACCATCACTAAAATTGCTACGGAAACGGTCCTGCTGGATAAAGCGCATCAGTCCATCACCTATGTACAAGATTCACCTTCAAAAAGTGAACCTTGTACATAGGCTTTCTGGATATGCCCTCATTCGGATACCAGCGCGAGTTGTTTTGCGTACTTCAATCCGGTCTGCAGGCCGCAGTCACTGAACTTAACGCCTCCAACGTGCAATTGTGCTTTTTATCTTTTTCCAAGCCCACTGCCTGATCGGTTTGCTTATTTTCCATAGTTTTTTTAATACCTTTAAAACGATCTCGAGCTTATCAAGGTGTTCCCAAATGAAATATACTATGGGAATTATTGCTGTTATTATTAAACTTATCATTATTTCTGTTTTTTATTTTTATTTATTAGTTTTTGAATCTTCCTTTTTATTTTTTAAGCTTATACCGTGCTGACCTGCAATTTATTTTGCGTATCAGCCAAGTTCTGGCGGGTTTTAATATTTGCCATAGTTTGAGCACGCAACGCACGATAAACCAGATTTTACCGATTGAATTCAATAGCCACAGCAGTGTGGCGCCTATACTTATTATCATTTTATTTTTTGTGTTTATATATTAAAAATTGTTTTGTTCTGTCCCATGGCCATCGTAGGGTGGCGGTTCTAATTATTATCATTGTATCTTGTTTTTCTTTACTTATCATAGTTTTTGATTTTGTTCGTTGATTTTGAAAACTTTTTTTAAAACTTTTTCATGTTTATATATTAAATAATTTTTTGTTTTGTTTCATGCAACCTCAGGGTAGCGCCTCTAATCATTATCATTTTTTTGTTTTTCTTTATGTATCACTGCTTTTAGTTTTGTTCGATGATTTCGAAATTTTTTTTTGTTAATTTTTTAGCCTCCGGCGGGCAGCGGGATTTTTGTATCATATTCTCTCTCTTTAGTATTTAAATAGCCCGCTTTTAATTTTATTTGCTGGTTTTTTGCAGCGGGATACCAAATACTTCCATAATTGCGCTCAATCATAAATTGATTAGCATTACAACACACTTTTTAAAATTTTCATGGCTGAATTCTGCTACAAATGCACACCGTAAAACGGTATGGAAGACGACCTGTCGGAACAGGGCGGTATTTGTGAAGGCTGTGCTACACGTATTAATCCAAATAAAAACGCCCCCCTGAAAGTGATCAGGAGGGCGCTGTTCTGCTGCTTTATTATTTCTGCTCGATCTGGATCAGACATAATTACAGCCAGAGCATGTAAGCTTTAATTATGGATATTTCACTGCAGGATTTTCGCTTTTACGGCATTGGTAGATGTTGTTCAAGTAGACCTATAAACAATGCTCTGTTCATCATCCGGGGATGAAAGCTTATAATGCCACCTCCTTTGTATTGTTGAATGATGTATTCAATATCCAAATGGTCTACCACTTCGTTAACTAAGCGTACCGCAAGATTATCATGAATCTGCTCAAAATATTTTTAGAAAAAAGAGTCGCCCTATTTGCTTAAGGGCTTCAATTATACTTACATCAAAGTTTGTTGTGCACGTCAAAATGTTTCCTTTGAATAGCAAACAAAAGAATCCCCAATACAAAAAAGTATCGGGGATTCTTTTTATTTAAGGAGTTTTTGGATATCCCCCTTTTATTATAATAAAGTCACTCGTATTATTTCTTTCCGAACATACCCATGATATCGTCAATGACGCTGCCGTCTTTATCTTTATCCAGGAAACCGGTAACCATACCGATGAGGCCACCGCCCTGGGAAGTCGTATTACCGCCACCCATAGAGCCCGCAAGACCACCGATCAGGTCGCCAAGACCACCCGACTGGGTTACATTGTTACTTTGCTTTTGCTTATTCAGGTAGCTCATTACTAATGGCGCCAGCATCGCGATGATCGGCCCGATCTTAGCCATACTAATCCCCGAAGATTGTGCGACACCATTTTCAACCGTGCTCACCTTATCCCCGAAAATATGACCCAGAATTTTGGAGCCTTCGTTTTGCGCAGAAGAAGCATTACCAAAAAATCCCTGTACATTATCCAGAACTGATGGATCATGCTGTGACAAGGCATTGTTTAAAGACTCTGCCCCCTGCTCGTTTTGCGCATTACGACCCAATCCTCCCAATATCATTGGTAAAGCAGCTTGTACTGCTGAAGTAGCCTGAGACTGGTCCAGTCCGAATTGCTGGGAAATATTGGCAACGATCTGCTGACCGGCCCCGCTATTTAATAAATCGTTGATGTTCATGTTTAGTTACTGATTGTTTAGGATGATAAAAACTAAAATTAACTATTAGCGCGGTATCCGCTCTTTTTATCCCATGAAATTACAATAAATTAACGAAAAGCATTATCTGTCAAAACTGAGGTCTTTACTTAATGCTTCCGGCAGCTTAGGCAGCTTGTTTCTCGACATTAAGAAAGAGTTCAGCTCCGCGATCTCTTTAAAGATCATATGGCTTTCTGCTGCCGACTTCAGGTAGGCCGCGCCCGTGCTACCGCCCGTACCTACGCGCTTGCCGATCGCTCTTTGTACCATATGAATATGCCGGTAACGCCAAAGCGACATTTGTTCGTCTATTTCCAGGAGCTTGTCCAGCAACTCAAACGGGAGGTGCAATAATGGTAAATCGCGGTAAAGCATGATGAATAAAGCATTCTTCGTTGCCAGCTGGCTCAATCTCCGGCCTTCCGGATAGCTTTCCTTATTGATGAAAAGGGAATCAAAAACCTCCAGGTTGCCCTGTTCATTTGGAGATAAGCCGGCGGCATATTCTGCGCGGTAATGGTGCCAGAAATCCTGGCTATTCCAGTATTTTTCATGGTTGGCAAAAGGCATACGCTCCAGCCAGCCATTCAGCAATACCATCAGGGAAACTTCTGCCTCGGCATCTTTCACCCTTTTGATATCTTTTTCATTGAGCTGGGATAAATAGTATTCATGACCGAAACGGTTAGCATATTCCAGCCCCAGTAATGCTTCCAGGATCTTGAACTGTATGCTCTGGAAACCGGATGCCGGGCGCAAAAGGTCCCTGAAGTCCAGGAAGTCCAGCGGGGTCATAGTTTCCAATACAGAGATCTGCGCTACCAGGATCTCGAGGATCTTGATAATTCTTTTTAAGCGGCTATTGGCATTAAATATATCTGCGGAATTGTCGGAGACATTGGGTTGTTTAAAAATGCCTCTCACGATATTCAGTTCGTGTAAAATCTGCTTAAACCAAAGCTCGTAGGTCTGGTGAATGATGATGAAAAGCATCTCATCGTCTGCCCGGATGCCTTCTTTGGCGCTTTCGGGGTCCTGGGCCTCTAATATCTTATCTAATTGTAAATACTCGCTGTAATAGACCGGTGGCCTGTTGTTTATATCCATTGTAAATGATGTATTGCCTTTTAATAGACTGTTGGTGTAAAAATAAAGAAAAATTGCGAAGTCTGCCGGCTCATAAAGTGATCACTTGCTCTGCGATACTGCCGTCATGGCTGGCATAAATGCCCCGGCAGGCAGGGTCTTTACTCAGTTCAGCGATCCAGGCTAAAGATTTTTTTGCTTTGCTTTTGCTGGTGGTTAAACCCGGCAGTACCGGCTCTTTCCAGGAGCGTTCGCTATAGGCGACATCTGCACAGAGCAATATAAATTGATCTCCTGACTTTATTATCAATGAGGTTAAACCAGCGGTATGCCCGGGTGTGGAGATGAGTTGCACAGAGCCATCATGAAACAAATCAAAAGAAAGGTTTTCGGGCCCGAGTTTTGTTGGAACAAATGAAAAGCAATCCAGGTTTATGCCTGACCACATCGAGGACGAATACACTATGGGATTGCGCCGGGCCGTTTTAAGCTCAATATCGCTTACCAGGATCTTTTTTGCACCAGACAGCGTTTTTAAGCCGCTTACATGATCCGCATGCAGGTGGGTGAGGATCAGGTAATCTATATCTGAAGGCTTATAGCCCAGCCGGTGCAATTGCTCCACAGCGGCCTTACCCTCCGGTAGCTGTACTTTTGACAACATACTTTGCATTACGCCCAATGCTTTTACCGGCGACGTGCGCACCAAAGGGTCCCAACCGCTGTCGACCAGGATAAGTCCTTTAGGATGTTCAATCAGGTAGCAGGTCAGGGGTAATGAAATCCTATGCTTTGCACTTCTGAACAGGCCGGTAAAGGCAAAGGGGTTCAGCCCACCTTCGCGATAAGCCAAAGCTTCATCTACCCTTGCGGAACCGCAATGCAAAATATGGACTTTGATCAGCTGGTTTGCTTTCATATGTTTTTAATCTAGCTCAGGTACTTGCCCACGATCGGCATTCTGCGGCCTAAGCCGAAAGATTTTGGTGAAACCCGGATGATAGGACAAAACTGGTTCCGCTTATATTCATTCCGGTTGATCATACCGATCACGCGCCTTACCAGCATGGCTTCGAAACCGGCTTCTATCAGGTCTTGCGGGCTTTTTCTCAGTTCCACATATTGATAGATGATCGCATCCAGGATATTGTATTCCGGGAGGCTGTCACTATCTTTCTGATCGGGCCTTAACTCCGCGGAAGGCGGTTTGGTAATAATATTTTCCGGTATGAGCTCCCCGTTCCTGTTGATATAACGGCATAGGGCAAATACCTGCATTTTATAAACATCGCCTAATACGGCAAGACCGCCGGCCATATCGCCATACAAGGTGCCATAGCCTGTAGCCAGTTCACTTTTATTGGAGGTATTCAGGAGAATATAATTGAATTTATTAGCAATGGCCATCACCAGGTTACCCCTTGTGCGGGATTGGATATTCTCTTCCGCGATACCGAAGGACAATCCTTCAAATAAGGGTTGCAGGCTGGTTTCAAAGGCATCATAAATGGGTTTTATAGGAATGATATCATACCGGTTCTTCAGGTTTTGGGATAGCTTAACCGCATCATCTACAGAGTGGCCTGTAGAAAATTGGGAGGGCATAAGTATCGCATGCACATTATCGGCACCTAAAGCTTCGCAAGCCAAAGCGAGCGTGAGCGCACTATCTATGCCGCCGGAGCTGGCCACGATTGCCTTACGGAAGCCCATTTTTGTAAAATATTCCCGGATGCCCATGACCAGTGCCTTGTGGATCCGGTCAATGTTGAGTTCGGGATCGAAAATCGCCGGGGAAAAAGGGACAAGCGGCACTTCTTCAGCCGGGACTTTTATCGCTTCATTCCAGTTCCCGTCATAGAATTCAAAGCCCGTCAACTCTTCCTCAAAATATTTGCCTTCATATACAATATTACCTGCGGCATCGGCTACTAATGAACCGCCATCAAATACGATCTCGGTCTGCGAGCCTACGGTATTACAATATAACATAGGTAACTGGTACTGCTGGCAGTTGCGACTTACTGCCCAATAGCGGTCTTCGGCATGGGTATAGTCAAATGGAGAAGCACTTAAATTGATCATCAGGTCAGGGGCCTGTTCGCTCAGTTTTTCCATAGGAGAAAAACGATAGAGCGGATTTTCTTCCATATCCCAGATGTCTTCACAAACGGTTACGGCCAGCCTTAAGCCTTTATATTCCACGACATTCCAGTCGAATGCCGGTTCGAAATAGCGGTATTCATCGAAGATGTCGTAGTTAGGCAATAAGGTTTTATGAATGACTTGTACGATCTTTTTATCCGCCAGGAAGTAAGCACTGTTAAAAAGGTTTTTGCCCAACAGATCAGTATTGCGGCTCGGCGCACCAACCAGTACGGCAATACCTTCCGCTTCTTCTGCGATCTCCCGGATGCTCTTCATGCATTCCTCGATAAAGTCTTCGAACTCCAGGAAGTCCCGGGGGGGGTAACCGCAGACTGCCAGCTCCGGGAAAACGACCAGGTCGCCGCCTTGCTGTTTTGCGGACTTTACCGCCGCAATAATTTTATGTTTATTGTGTTCGAAGTCACCTATAATATAATTCTGCTGTGCCAGGAAGATTTTCATTGTCACCAGGTTGATTTAAAATATCGTTTTTATTTATGATAAAAGAACATATAACCTACAATAATCGCGGCAATAACACAAACCGCATCGGCTAATAATCCAAGGTATAAGGCATTGCGGGTATTTTTTACATTCACACTACCGAAATAGACCGCCAACACATAAAAAGTGGTTTCCGTTGAGCCTTGGAGAATGGCCGCTATTTTTCCTACAAAAGAATTTACGCCATGCTCTTTCAACACATCTACCATTAATCCCCTGGCCCCGCTACCGCTCAAAGGTTTCATCAAAGCAACCGGTAATGCCGGTACAAACTCTGTATTGAAGCCCATCGCAGCTACGCCTGCCTCGATTCCTTTCAATATAAAATCCAGGCAACCGGAAGTACGGAACACGCTGATCGCGGCTAACATAGCCACCAGGAAAGGGATGATCTTGATCGCGGTACCAAAACCGTCTTTTGCGCCTTCCACAAAGTTATCGTAAACATTGATCTTCTTTACAAGACCTGCTGTTATAAAACCTACAAAAATCAGGATAATAATAGTAGCACCTATCGCCCCGATGTACTGATTCATGACTTCCGGGGAGAACATACTCAACCATTTCCAGAGGCCGTAAATAGCCGCGCCAAAACCCAGGGTAAAAATAATCACCGGGAGTTTCAGCAGGTTGATCTTTTGGTTAATGCCCACGATGACCATACCGGCAATAATGCCTATATAAGTAATGATCAATAATGGGAGAAAAATATCGGCACCGTTGAAGTTAGCAATGCCCTGCTCTGCAGCCATGGTCTGCCGGATGGCAATGATGGAGGTAGGGATGATGGAAAGCCCAACTGTATTCAGCACCAGGAACATGATCTGGGCATCAGTAGCGGTGTCTTTCTTTGGATTTAAGCTTTGTAGATCTTCCATTGCTTTAAGCCCCAGCGGCGTAGCGGCATTGTCAAGCCCCAGCATATTGGCCGAAAAGTTCATGGCTATGCTACCGTGTGCCGGGTGGTTCTCAGGCACATTTTTAAACAAGGTCTTGAACAATGGTTTTACCAGGCGGGTAAATGCCTGGATGAGGCCGGCCTTCTCTCCTACCCGCATAATGCCCAGCCAAAGCGTCATCATAGCGGTAAGCCCGATGGATATCTTAAACCCTGTTTCCGCGCTATCAAAAAGCGCCGTCATCATATTGGTAAAGATATCGAGCTGGCCTAAAAAGGTCATCTTATACAAGGCCACCAAAAAGCCAATCAGGAAAAAGGCAATCCAGATATAATTCAATGCCATAAAGTCAATTTATAGCACGAATGTACGTTTTTTTGGATCAGGAAAAGCGAAGCTTATACGGGTCAATCTTATCCTTAAAGCTTCCGGAATTTCTATACACTATGGATCTCTTTCTTGCCCGGGAAGATCAGGGATAAAACTACTGAGATCACCAGGATGCCACCTACAATCGCCAGGGAAACCGGTGCCGGCACATGGAACCAGGGTGAAACGATCATTTTAAGCCCGATGAAAGTCAGGATGATCGACAATCCATAAGGCAGCTTGCTGAACATATGGATAAAGTTCGCCAACAGGAAATACAGTGATCTCAAACCCAGGATGGCAAAAATATTAGAGGTGTAAAGGATAAACGGATCTTTTGAAATTGCGAAAATGGCGGGTATCGAATCTACGGCAAAGATCACATCGGTGAATTCTATAACGGCAACCACTACCAGTAAAGGGGTGGCGACTTTTACCCCATTCTGAAGGGTAAAGAACTTATCACCATCAAAATTATCGCTTACTTTATAAAAGCGCTTTACTAAACGCGCACCGGCAGTATTGCTGTAATCTGAATTTTCGCCATCATCTTTATGTCCGCCCCAGGACCTGATACCGGCAACAACCAGGAATAGTCCGAATAAAGTCAATACTACATTAATCGGGTCTTCATTGCCCAGCCAGCCTACGCTGCTCTTGATATAAGTGATATTGATCAGCCCTACACCGGCAAAGATGAAAATAGCGCGGAAGAGCAGGGCCCCGATAATACCCCAGAACAGCACTTTATGATGCAGCTCCCTGGGTACTTTAAAGAAGTTGAAGACTAATATGAACACAAAGAGGTTGTCTATGGACAAAGCTTTTTCGATCCAGTAGGCGGCCTGGAATTCGGAGAACTTGGTTACGGCCAGGGCATGGCCACCCGCATCCTGGTTGAATACCCAATAAACGACGCCTGAGAAAACCATGGCCAGGGAGATCCAGACCAGGGACCAGACGATAGCTTCTTTTGAACGAACAACATGGCTCTTTTTATTGAAAACACCTAAATCGAGTAAGAGCATAATTATTACTACGATAGCAAAGCCCCATACGAGCCCGGGATGCAGTTCCAGAATACCATTTTTCATTTTGTTCAGCAGCGTTTTTTGTTCTTAGATAAAAGCTATGCAAAGCTAATCTATAAGTTTCATAGTATTTTTTTAAAAAATCCGGACAGCTTTACTTACTGGCCATACTTATAAGCTGTGGGCAGGACACCGGTAGCTTTTTTAAACCAATTACAAAAATAAGCGGCATCTGTAAAACCCAGCTCCATACTTATCTCATTAATATTGAGCTCCGCGGTACACAGCATTTTCTTGGCTTCTTTAAGTAAACGATCCTTTTGGAGCAAAGGAACGGAGCGGCCGGAAGCTTTTTTAACATGTTCCTGCAGGGTTCTGGGACTTACATGTAATAATTTGGCATAAACTTCGGTACTCCATCTTTCTCTAAAGTTTTTCTCTACCAGCTTGATCAGGCGATTGACCAGGGGATCGTAATTTCCGGACAGGGCCGGCGCTTCAAATTGCCGGGTAGCAATTTTAGTGATAAAAGCACCGATCAGCTGTAGCATATAAGCGGACTGGCCTTTATTATCCAGCATTTCCCCAATGATCAGGTTATACTGTTTTATGGCAGCAGCTTCCAGGTTGATGATCCGGGAATGGTTGAACAGGCCGGTGAAATCGATATCGGGATTTACCAGCTGCAGTTTCTGCAGGAACTGGTCCTTATACACTATAGCAAACCCTTCAGAGTCCATTGAGCGTTCTACCCAATGGAGGTCATGTGCTGCTATCAGGTGGATCGCACCGCTTTCAATCGGGTAATCCCTGAAGTTGATATTATGAGTTCCACCGCCTTTGAGAAACACCATGATCTCATTGTAATTATGGGCATGAAAGCTGTCAAAAGGATAACTTCCAGGATTATCAAGGCGCACAAAACTCGCCAGTTTGTTCCTGGCATCTTCTTCTGAATACTGGTATGTGGGATATTTGACCGTCATTACGCTATATGATCTCTGGCGCTACGAAACGCATTGATGTAAAATACGGTAAGCGGCTGAATATTTAAAGAATCTTATGTCGGGATTAAATATTGTATTCGACTTTTACTTTCTCAATCCTCAATTTATCTACGGAAAGAATGGTGAAGTCATATAATTCATAGCTTACCTGCTCATTTACTGTAGGGAATTTACCGGCAATTTCCAGTACCAGGCCGGCGATAGAGTCGCTGTCACCACGGACTTCAGAAAAGGTAGCTAAAGGAATATTCATGATCCGGCACATGTCATTGATCAGCATACGGCCTTCAAAAATATAGGCCTGATCATTTATTTTCCTGAAATTATGTTCGTCTTCATCAAATTCGTCTTTAATATCCCCAACGATCTCTTCCATGATATCTTCGAGTGTTACAATCCCTGAAGTACCGCCAAATTCGTCTACCACTATGGCGAAATGTACCCTGTTATCCCTGAAATCGTTCAGCAGGTCATCTATAAGCTTATGCTGGTGTACATAGTAAGCCGGGCGGACCAGGTTATGCCAGTCAAACTGCTCGATATCCATAAAAGGTAGCAGATCGCGGGCATGGATCATCCCTATAATTTCATCAATATTATTGCGGTAAACCGGTAAGCGGGAATAGCCTGCTTCCAGTATGCGTTCTTTTACTTTTTTAGCGTCCCAGCTTTCCCGGATAGCGTTTACATCGAGCCTCGGTTGCATGATTTGTTTCACACTGATGCTGCCGAATTTCAATACGCCTTTAAAGATATCTACTTCTTCTTTAGAGGCCGCATGGCCCAGGCTGGCTTCTATGACGCTTTCCAGTTCTTTCAGGTTGTCTATCTCCAGTAATTTTTTATTTCTTTTCTGATCTTTATACTCATCTGAGTCGACCAGCATTTGACCAAAGCCTTTAAATGACAGGTAAAGGAAATTGACTGCCGGTGCGGTAAATGAGGTCATCCGTATATTGTTATGCTTGGAATAAACCTTGGGCAGGATTTCTATAAAGAGTAATAGTATAAACAGGCAGATGAAAACGGCTATGCCCATGATCAGCACTATGCTCACATCTGTAAACGGGTCGATCAGTGCAGCGAGGTGGGTCGTCAGCAGGATTACCAGGACGGAAAGGGAATATTTGGCCACCCGAAGGGTGGATAAAAGCAGTTCCGGCTCTTCCAGTAATGTTATGATCATCCTGGAATTCGCGTCTTCTTTTGTTTTGAGGTAATTGATATCTTTTACTTTGAGGCTAAAAAAGCCCAGTTCTGCGCCTGCCGCTATAGAGGCCAGGAATAATATAAGCAGCGTTAGTATTACTAATGTAGTAATCGTAGTAGGGGAAGCCATCAAAAAGTGTGCAGATAAAATCGTCATAATAATAATTTGCTTTTCTAATACACCAAAGTCATCCGGGCTTACAAAACTAAGGCAAGCGCGGGAGATGCAAAGGAAAAGTATATTGCAGGAATAGCTACGCTTTCTTAAAACTTTATTTGCTGCTTACGGCTGATTTAGAAAGGTAATATGTCATCCAAATCCGGGTCATTATCATTATTCAAATAGCTGCTGCTATTATCTGTTTCCGGCTTTCCGGAGCCATGCTGCGCTTCACTATCTTTTCTTTTATCCAACATAACCAAGTTTTCGGCAATTATTTCTGTTTGAAACCTTTTATTTTTGTCTTTATCTTCCCAGCTTCTTGTTCGCAGGCGTCCTTCAATGTAGACGAGGCTTCCTTTATGCAGGTATTTCCCGGCCAACTCTGCCAGTCCTCTCCAAAGTACTATGGTATGCCATTCTGTTTCAGAAACTACATTTCCGTTCTTTTCTTTCCTCATCTCTGTAGTCGCCAATGGAAATTTTGCTACCGGTATATCCCCTTCAATATATTGCAGGTCCGGATCTTTTCCCAGATTACCAATTAGCACTACTTTGTTAACTCCTCTCATAGATCAAAAAATTTTTCGGTTACCAAATAATAAACAAGGCTATAAATCAATACTAAAAATAAGGCATTTCTTCCAAAAAAGAAATTATTGTTTTCGGGAATGGGTAATTTTTTACATTAATTTTTTTTATCCACTCTCCTTTACCTAAGCCTGATGCCGGTTTTTTCTTCAGCTTAATTATGGAAAATTTACTTTCTATAAGCTGGTGGGTAAGCCTTTGTTTGGAGATAAAAACATGCTCTTTTATTTCCTCTATTAACGATTGGTCCAGGAAGTCTATTGTATCCGCATTTTCTGATTCTACCAGGAAGAATTCATAAAGGTCATGCCATACATCTCCCGAAGGTCGCTGCTGCAGGTAAAGCTCCTCGTTTACTTCCAGGATATAATAATTAAAATACCGGTTCTTTACTGCGATCTTCTTTGTCTTTACCGGGAACGCGTAAACATTGCCTTGCCGGTAAGCCCTGCAGCCTGTAGCTAAAAAGCATGCCTCACATTTTGCCTGTTTGGGCGTACATACAGAAGCGCCCAGGTCCATAATGGCCTGGTTAAAGGCCGCAGGTTGCCGCGCATCAAATACAGAGGTTACCAACTCACTAAATTTTTTCTTTCCTGTAGTGGTATCTATAGGTTCGGGCTCTGCGAAATAGCGCGCCATAACCCGGTATACATTCCCGTCAATAACCGGTACCGGATGCCCGAAAGCAAAAGAAGCGATTGCTGCAGCCGTATAGGGGCCAATACCTTTAAGTTTTATGATTTGCGTGTACTGATCCGGGAATTTACCCCCATACTCTGCAACAACCTGGCGCGCTGTTGCCAGCAGGTTCCGGCAACGGGAATAATAGCCCAGTCCCTGCCACAGTTTAAATACTTCCTGATCCGGAGCTGAAGCCAGTGCTTCTATAGTTGGATAGGTCGTGATAAAACGCTCGTAGTAAGGTAAACCCTGCTCTGCACGGGTCTGCTGCAAAATGATCTCTGAAAGCCATATCTTATACGGGTCTTTTTCTCCTTTCCAGGGTAATACCCGGTCATTTTCCAAATGATGCCAGGAGAGCAGTTGCTTCGCAAAAAATTTATCGGTCATAATTGAGGTACAAAAATAAAAGCTGTCGCCCATTCAGACGACAGCTTTTACATTCAATTAGCAGAAATCTTATTTAAGGATTTCCAATTTTCTATTCACCATACCTTTATTGGTTTGTATTTTGATATGATAAACACCTGCTGCCAGGTCTTTATTGAATACTATACGGTGTTTGTTACTCCGTTTGTCGGATACATCCTGGCTCAATACTTGCTGACCCACAACATTAAACACTTTCAGGCTTCTTATTTCTATACCTGAAGCGGTTTCTAAGAACACTACATTGTCATAGGTCGGGTTAGGATATATTTTGATCTGGGCCTCATTGTCCACATTATTGACACCCACACCACCTATGATCGTAACCATAATACTATCAACTACCTCACCACAAGTACTGTTGGAGATTAATTTAAGCCAGTAGTTACCATTCGCAGTGTATTGGTGTTGTGTCGTTGGTACTGTTGTGGTATCTCTCGGACTGCCATCACCATAATCCCAGATATATTGAACAATATTTACCGGGTTATCTGCAGTGAAAATAAAGGTAGAGGCAGGCTGAGCAGTAACCAGGATGCCATCTAATTCAGGCATCTGTCCACTCACGATTAGCTCTACAGTATCTATAGTTAAACAAGCATCAGCACTGGTTACATAAACGATGTAAGTACCTGCTGCATTAACCTCGATAGTTCTTGTAGTTTGACCTGTACTCCAGTAATAGCTTCCTCCGTTCAAACCGCCGGTACCGGCATCCAGGATTTTAGTACCACCACCACAGATTGTTGCTGTGGCGCCTAAGTCTACAATAGGTTTAGATCTTATGGTTGCACTAATTGTATCATAACCCACGCAACCGAAGCTGTTGGTCACTGCAACATGGTAAACACCAGTCTGCCCGATTGCTCTTGAACTGGAGGTGGTACCATTATCCCAAAGGTAGGTAGCATTATTAGGCTGAGGGCCCGCTTCGAGATTGAAGCTTGCCGCCACAGCGATACAGGTATCAAAATCAGCACCGATGTTTACTGCCGGAACCGGGTTTATGGTAGCCACCACAGGTACACGCGCTGCTTCACAGATTGAAGAAGCCCGGTAGTGAACACTTCCATTAAATGCGCGGCCAAGGTTGGTTCCACCAAAAGAAGAACAAAGACCCGTTCCCACAATAATATCCAGATCTGCATTAGAATATAATGTAGGAGTAGGCATATTCGTATAGGCAGCATCGTATTCGATATAAATACCGGTCAACACATTGGGCGCGATAGTAATCGTTGTAGGAATAGGAATATTAAACTGAACTCCTGCTGCTGTAGTCGGGATAACTGCTGTGGTATGCAGGGTCCAGGCTGAAGCATTGGTTTCATTACCTGCAAAGGTACCATTACGGGTATACACTTTAACGGTTACGTTACTACCACTGCTATACGCTTTCGCTTTGAAGCTATCAATGATCAGGTTTACATTCGGATCAATATTGAACATAACCCCACCAGTACATCCGTTGCCTCCGACATCAGTTGTTGATAAAGTAGCTGCTCCAACGCTGCCGGCAGCGGCCTCTGTTACATAATAGGTGGTGGTTGTATTAAGGTTTGGTGTTGTAAAGGTATTACCGGTAGCCAAAGGTACCCCTCCGGTTGCGTTCTCATACCAGCGAACGGTATTCGTAGCCACTGCCGGGGTAGCTGTTAACTGAAGCGTACCCGGGCCACACCTGGAAGCACCTGTGCCAACCGGCTGAACTGGGCTGTTGACCAATACGGTATCCGGTGCTGAAGTAGCAACTACATTACTGTTACATTTAACCTGTAATCTGTAGTGTGTAGTGGCCGTAAGCGTAGCAACCGCTAAAGTCGCATTAGTTGCACCGGCAATATCCGTCCAGATAGCCCCTGTAGGTGAGCTTTGCCACTGGAAGGTCTGACCTGTAGCTGGCTGAATGGATGTATTTACACTAAGATTAGTACTACCCGTAACACAAAGGTTGCTTGGATTCGCAGTAGCTACGAGATTTGTAGGCGGAGTTACTGCAGTACATAATGGCATTGTATTAACCAGGATGCTGTAATCTTCTGTTTCTCCATAGCTTTCATTTGCACAAGGATTAAAGGTGGTAGAACCTTCTACTACCCTCGCTCTCAATTTTGTTACGCCCAGCAGTGCAGTAGCCGGAACGGTAATGGTTCCGTTGAAGGTACCACCACTTGTAATAGTACTTGTAGATGCTGCACAAAGCTCGGTAACCGGGTCGAATATACCATCATGGTTCCAGTCTGCCCAGATCTTCACCCCTCCACTATATTGGGTCACATTTACAGCAACATTAAAAGTAGTTCCCTGGATAGCGGTTACCTGCATGGACATATAGTTGGAATAGCCCGCTGCTCCACTGGCACAGCCGGTATTGTTGTTCGTCACATTCACAACTGCTCCTGTAGTCGCAAAGCTATTCAGGGTAGCCCCGTTAGTACAGCCATTAGTATAGGTAGGTACACAGTGGCAAGTAATGAATGATTTGATCGTAATATATTTTACATTGCTATAAGCGGGTGTTCCGCCACTACATATTGAACGTAAACGATAATAGGTTGCTGTAGTAATACCCGCAGCAATAGTTGAGTTCGGGTTTGTTGCACCGGCAACATCAGTCCAGGGACCTGCCGCTGCTGCTGCTTGCTGCCATTGATAGGCCATTCCCGTACCAAAGGTAATACCGTTTGCGGCCAATGTAAATGCAGTGTTAGGACATATAGAATCCGGAACGGAAGGAGCTATGGTACCTGCGTTTGGCACTCCGGCACAAGGTGTAACCGATATAAGCAGGCTATAATCTTCTGTTTCCCCATAGCTTTCATTTGCACAAGGATTAAAGGTGGTAGAACCTTCCACTACTCTTGCTCTCAATCTTGTTACGCCTCCCAGTGCTGTAGCCGGAACGGTAATGGTTCCGTTAAAGGTACTACCACTTGAAATGGTACTTGCAGATGCCGCACAAAGCTCGGTAACCGGGTCGAATATACCATCATGGTTCCAGTCTGCCCAGATCTTCACCCCTCCACTATATTGGGTCACATTTACAGCAACATTAAAAGTCATGCCTAATACAGCAGTTATCTGCATGGACATATAATTAGAATAACCCACCCCGCTAACACAGCCGGTATTGTTATTCGTTACATCCACGATAGCTCCTGTAGTCGCAAAGCTATTCAGGGTAGCCCCGTTAGAACAGCCATTAGTATAGGTAGGGGTACAAAAACAGTTGATAAAGGATTTCATCGTTACCTGTTTTGCATTAGTATAAACCGGTGTTCCGCTATTACAGGCTGAACGTAAGCGATAGTAAGTCGCTGTAGTAATACCTGCAGCTATGGTGTAGGATGGGTTAGTGCCACCAGCGATATCGGTCCAGGGACCTGCTGCTGCTGCTGCTTGCTGCCATTGATAAGCCATACCGGTACCATAAGTGATGCCATCTGCCGCCAATGTAAATGCAATGTTAGGGCATACGGAATCCGGAACGGATGCTGCAACGGTACCGGCATTAGGGGTACCGCTACAGGCTGTAGTCATGTTATAGGTTAAGCGTATTTCCGGGAGATAGTTCTCTGAGGACAAGCTGGCTCCGTCACCCGGGTTCGAACCATCCTGTCTATTGGCAGCCTGACGGTTCGAAATGGGATTAGTACGGCTCATATATTTAGCACTACCACTACCTCCATAGGCATCATATACCATAACGATCAGGTTATCGCTATTGTAGATGAAGGGTGTGGATAATGTAAACATTTTCCAGCCTGTAGTCGCACCATGAAAATCAATCGAGGCATCAAAGGATGCGGTAAGTCCGCCTGTGTAAGTGGCCGAGTTCCAGGCTGCCCCCGTTAGTGCACTTGCAGTTGTCGTACGGAAAAACACTTTATTCGGACTTACGGTATTACTACCGTCTGTAGTACCCCGGTTATATTCTATAGCAGAAATACTTATGTTGGAGATTCCTATTTCTGCTGCCAGGTAAAGGTTCGCGGTTCTTTGGAAACCATACCAGTTGGAAGTAGGCGTATAATAATCTGCACTCAGGGTTGGGAGGCCAATAGTTACAGTAGGGTCAATAGTTACGGGAAAAGAGCGGTTGCCTGCTTTTAACCAGTCAGCCGGAACTTTCGCAATCACTTTTAAACCTCCGGAAACAAATTGAACATCATAATTACAAACCAGGACGTTCTGCTCCTTCTGTTTCTTTTCCAGCTCGGAAAGCTTTCCTAATGGTGTATTAATAAGCGACATGGCTTTGTCCTTATTAATTGCCTGATCGAAAGCCACGATCTGACCGAAATAAATTCCATCGGTTCCCGGGATATTAATATGAAAATCTTTTGCAGAGAATCTATTTTGTTTTTTTGCACCGGCTACATCTACAGACCAGCCGGAGGGCATAGGAATAAATTGACTAAACTCTATCATTGCCCCTTTAGGCAGTGCTTTGATCTCTTGTGATAAGGAATGTACAATGGTATTATTTTCAACACCGTTGTTCAGCATTTGAAATTGCTCCGTAATTCCTTCATAAACATTTGAATAGTTGATCGTATGATCTCCCTGAAGTGTTGCAGACTTTTGTTGTGCAAGACTTTTAGTGGCCACACCAGAGAAGCTCATAGAAGGGTTCTGCCACCAATTAAAAGTAGTACCATTACTTAAAACCATCTGAACAGGATGCACTCCGGGCTTTTGGGGCAGATAGGTTTTGAATTCATTAGACTCATTGGCGAATAAATAGCCGGTCTTATTTGCAGGTACCAGGGATAAGCTGATGTCCTGCCAACGATTAGCCGCATCTTTGTAATGGTATGTTCCTCCTGTCACCACAGTAAACGAACCATTTGAATTTTTAAAGTGCTTTGCATTCCTGGTTCTTCTGTCAGCCACCTCATCAGAAGGCCGGAAACCAGCAAATGAACCTCCACGTTCGTAGCGCGTATCCTTAACTCTGTCCGAGTTAGTTTGGGCACCTGCGTGCGTGGAAGAAAACATCAATGCGATTAAGCCGCCAAATAACACCTGCCGCTTAAAATTTGGGGTAAAGAATGTTTTCATGATAAAGAATTAAGTGAAATATAGATTAATTATCTTCAAATCTAACTAACTTCTGATAAATATTAAAATATATTTTACAATTTATTATCATTCAATAGCAACTATTTATACTTGATCAACTTTTCATTATAAAATGATTTAACTTTAAAATAATACATTAACTTAATTATTTTTTGCCAAACATTAACTTTTTTAAATATAAAAGCTGCGATCTGGCCAGATCGCAGCTTTTATATTCTTTTTAGGTTAATTTTTACTTAAGCAGTTCCAGTTTTTTGTTTACAATACCTTTATTGGTTTGCAACTGGATATGATAAACACCTGCAGCCAGGTCTTTATTGAATACTATACGGTGCTTATTACTTTGTTTGTCGGATACATCCTGGCTCAGCACTTCCTGACCCACAACATTAAACACTTTCAGGCTCCTTATTTCTATACCTGAAGCGGTTTCTAAGAACACTACATTGTCATAGGTCGGGTTAGGATAGATTTTGATCTGTGCCTCATTCTCCACATTATGGACACCCACTCCACCTATGATCGTAACCATAATACTATCTACTACCTCCCCACAAACACTGTTGGTAAATAGTTTAAGCCAGTAGTTGCCATTCGCAGTGTATTGATGTTGTGTTGTTGGTGCTGCTGTGGTATCTCTCGGACTGCCATCACCATAATCCCAGATGTATTGAACCACATTTATAGGGTTATCTGCAGAGAACGTAAAGGTAGAGGCTGTCTGGGCGGTAACCAGGATCCCGTCCAGTTCCGGCATCTGACCGTTGACAATCAATTCTACGGTATCTACAGTAAGACAGGCATCAGCACTGGTTACATAAACGATATAATTACCCGCTGCTGTCGCTTCTATACTTCTTGTAGTTTCCCCAGTATTCCAATAATAGCTTCCGCCATTCTCACCGCCGGGACCGGCATCCAGTACTTTAACGCCACCACCACAAAGGCTTGCGGTAGTGCCTAATTCTACAATAGGTTTAGATCTTATGGTCGCTCTGATGGTATCATAACCTACACAACCAAAGCTGTTGGTTACTGCAACATGGTAAACACCCGTCTGGCCAATTGCCCTTGAACTGGATGTTGTTCCATTATCCCAAAGATAGGTAGCATTGTTAGGCTGAGGGCCCGCTTCGAGGTTGAAGCTTGCCGCCACAGCGATACAGGTGTCAAAATCAGCTCCGAGGTTAATAGCAGGAACCGGATTTATTGTCGCTACTACAGGTAAACGGGCGGTTTCACAACCTGCTACTATGTTCAGGCGTATATTTGGCCTGTCTGTAGAAAGACTTCCGGTGCCGGGTGCTGTGCAGAGCGTCGGATTACCATCCTCCTGGTAATAGTGGGATGCATTAAAGCCAACATTTGGTGTATATTTTACGCTATGCCCGCTGCTCCAATCCGGGTTGTTAAAGCAAACTTCAATCACCAGGTTTGAAACACCATCCCAGGCCAAAGGAGTCTGGAAAGTATAGGCATTTACGGAACTGGCTGTAGGCGTAAAGGTTGCCGGAGCCGTATACACTGTGGTCAGTCCGGTTTCCCAGGTAGAAGACAGTGCTGTAGCTGCTGTCTGCTTCATAGAGATATAGAAGTTAGACAAAGGAAAGCCGCCTGAATTCACTACATCAAATGCGAGCTCTGTAATATTCCCGGATGAAAAGCCCAATGCGATCAACTCGGAAGCCCGGATCATATACTGAGTTTTAAGTCCTTCATATAAAGTATAATAGGGATTGGGGTTTCCGCTGAGTGTTCCCGTTCCTGTTCCTACCCATGTAGGTGGTAAAGAGGTACCCCCTGCTCCGGCAGCAACATAATAAGTAGTGGTATTTGTGATAGTAGGTGTATTGAAGGTATTACCAGTAGCTAATGGAAGACCTCCGGTAGCATTCGTATACCAACGGATCAGATTAGTAGAAGTCGAAGGAGTAGCGGTTAACTGCACCGAACCCGGACCACATCTTGACCCCCCATTGACAGTAGGTGTACTGGGCACCGTGGTTACCAACTGGGCTACAGAACTGGTAAGCGCCAGATTGCCGGAACAAAAGATCTGGCAACGGTAATAAGTTGTTGCGGTAACATTAGAAACGATATAACTTAATGAAGTGGCACCCGCAATATTGGTAAACGGCCCTGCGGCATTTGCCGAGCTTTGCCATTGGTAAGTGACACCTGTAGCCACCGGAGGGGTGAAGCTTACGCTAAGCTGGGCACCGGAACCCGCACAAATAGTTGATGGGTTAGCAGTAGCCGTTGTGGCAGCAGGGAAGTTTGAAGCATTACACGGAGGCGGCGGGGTAAAGCGGTAAAGCTGACCTGTAGCCGGGCGTGCGGTGATATCTGTTGTAAATGTGGTTGAGCTGGGTGTTGGTGCAGCAGAACTGTTATTTAATACCAGGTAAGAAGAAGGAGCTCCGGCATCACCGATACCTATACTCGCTCCGCTTGAAGCGGAAGTATTACCCGTACCCGTTTCCTGGCGGTAGATATACTCAATAACATTTGTCGTTTCATGTATTTTAACCTGGAAAGATATAGTCGCTGCAAAACTGGAGCTATAGTTCCAGCGCCAGTCTTTACATTGAACCGTAAGCACACGGTTAGGAGCAGTACCGCTCACCTGATATCTGGCCTCACCTACAGAACCCGAGATATCGTCCCAAAGCGGCATCAGGGCCGGCTTGATATTATCCAGGTCAAACTCAGAATTGCCCGTATAGGAACTACCTACAGCAGTATTAAAGCTGATCCAACCATTAGAAGAGATGATAAAGTTCTGATAGTTTGTTCCACAAAAATTAAAGGTAAAACCAATAGGCAGGGTAGCCGATATCGCATCATCTGTATGAATAGCAGCAACTACAGTTCCTCCTGTAATTTCTGTAAAGGTGGCCGGTAGGGCAGTAAAGCCGTAACTACTGGCTGGTAGCAATTGAGCCCGGACTTGCGCGCCCAATCCCAGTAAGAACATCACAAGGACCATAAAAATGGTGCGGGTGCTCTTTAAGTTGGTAAAAATTGTTTTCATGATTAATATTAAGTTTAACTATAGATTTATTACCTACAAATTTAACCTAGTTCTGACAAACAGGAACATTATGAGCCTGAAATCTTAATCACAAAATTAATTATTTGTATTTCATTAACTATAATATAAAAGCTTAAAAATCAAAGCAATTATAAATAAGCAAAAAGCTATATTGAATAAATCACAAAAGATAAATAAACACTAAATAGCAATAAAAAATCAAATATTTTGCCAAAAACAAAAGGCATATAAGATAAAAAATCCAATATGCCTGTACTTTTAAATTACTTCGTTTTTAGCTATTTAGCATTCCCCATAGCTCATCTTTTAACTCTGTAATCCCGGATTGGGTCACTGCTGAGAAAAATAAATGTGGGTAACCGGCCGGTAATTCCTTCGAGATCGCCTCCCGCAATTCTTTGTCCAACATGTCCGCTTTACTGATACCGATCAGCATTTTTTTGTGGAGTAATTCGGGATTATATTGCTCCAGTTCGCTATATAAAATATCAAATTCTTTCCTGTGGTCGGCGCTGTCTGCAGGTATTATAAATAATAAAACTGCGTTCCGTTCAATATGTCTTAAAAACCGGTGCCCAAGTCCTTTACCTTCGGCGGCCCCTTCGATAATACCCGGTAGATCGGCCATACAAAAGGATAAATGGTCCCTGTAGTTTACCATACCCAGGTTAGGCGTAAGGGTGGTAAAAGCATAATTGGCAATCTTTGGCCTGGCCTCACTGACTACGGATAACAAAGTCGATTTGCCGGCATTCGGGAAACCTACAAGGCCTACATCCGCCAAAACTTTAAGCTCAAGGTATTTATACCCTTCTGTTCCCATTTCACCCGGTTGTGCATATTCCGGCGTCTGGTTGGTTGCTGATTTAAAATTTGAGTTGCCCAATCCGCCACGGCCACCCGGGACCCAGATGACTTCCTGGCCGTCCTCCAGAATTTCCGCTTCTATCTCCCCTGTTTCTGCGTCTTTAGCAATAGTACCCAAGGGCACATCGATGTAAATATCTTTTCCCTGGCGCCCGGAACTGTTATTGCCACTACCGCTTTCTCCGTTCTCGGCAAGAATATTCTTATGATATCTTAAATGTAATAAGGTCCATAATTGTTTGTTACCTCTTAAAATTATATGTGCACCTCTACCACCATCTCCGCCGTCCGGGCCCGCTTTTGCATTGAATTTAGTACGCATAAAGTGCATACTGCCGGCTCCGCCCTTTCCTGAACGGCAAAAAATCCTGATATAATCTACAAAATTCGCTTTCTCCATATTGTGCAAAAATAAAGCCTTCAAACGAAGGCTTTAGCATTTAATTAAAATATTTAATGTCTTACTTAAGACTGAGGCAGGATAAAGGTCTCTAATTTACCTTTTATACTTGCAAAGATTTCGTCAATCTCGCCTACCCCTTTAATTCTTTCTAACTTACCCTGCGCTTCATAATAATTGGAAACAGGTTCTGTTTTTGCCCTGTATTCAAGAATTCTGTTTGCAATTACTTCTTCATTATCATCAGATCTGCCTGAAATTTCCCCTCTTAACAATAAGCGTTGTTTCAACTCCTCTTCCGGTACTTCAAGCGAGATCAGCATATGAATACTTGTTCCTTTAAGCTCCAGCAGGTTATCTAAAGCTTCAGCCTGGGCAGTTGTTCTTGGAAAACCATCAAAAATAAATCCTTTGGCTTCCGGGTTTTCGTCCAGTTTTGAACCGATCATCCCGATCACTACTGCATCCGGTACCAGTTGTCCTGCATCCATAAATTTCTTTGCTTCAAGACCAAGTCTTGTTTCGCGGGAAATTTCATCTCTCAAAAGATCGCCCGTAGACAAGTGCTTTAAGCCAAAAGTGTTGATCAGGTTGCTGGATTGGGTTCCCTTTCCGCTACCGGGAGGGCCAAATAAAATAAGGTTGAACATTTAACAAATATAATATATTAGAAAAAGAATACGCACAAAAATACCAAAAAATGTACAGAAAAGAAACTAAGCATTGCCTTGACCTATACCAAAATAGCTAAATCCTTCTTTACTGAGCATGATATCGTCATAAATATTTCTGCCGTCAAAGATTACCGGGTTGTGGATCAATGCTTTAATCCGCTCCCAATTAGGCAAGCGGAATTCATTCCACTCTGTGACCAAAGCGATGGCATCTGCTCCTTCAACGGTCTGGTATACCTCTTCACAAAAAACAAGGTCCGGGTTAGCTGCGAATAATTTTTGTGCTTCATGCATGGCCACCGGGTCAAATGTTTTTACTTTAGCCCCGGCTGCTAAAAGGGAATGGATCAGGATAGCAGCAGGTGCTTCCCGCATATCATCCGTATTCGGTTTAAAAGCAAGCCCCCATACCGCGATGGTCTTCCCGGCAAGGTTACCATCAAAATATCTTTCTATTTTAGCAAACAGCACTTTTTTCTGATCCTCGTTGATGGCTTCCACCGCCTCCAGCAAACGCATCGGCTTTTGGTTTTCCGCTCCCATTTTAAGCAATGCTTTTACATCTTTGGGAAAGCAGGAACCGCCATAACCGACGCCGGCATACAGGAATTTTTTACCGATCCTTGGGTCCGCGCCAATACCATGACGCACCTGGTTTACATTGGCGCCTACCAGTTCGCAGAGGTTCGCAATATCATTCATAAAGGAAATCCTCGTGGCCAGCATGGCATTAGCCGCATATTTGGTCATCTCCGCGGAGGGAATATCCATGTATAAGATCCGGTAGCCATTCAACAGGAAAGGTCTATAGATGGTATCTATCACTTCCCGGGCCTGGCCGGAATCCACACCTACCACAATCCTGTCGGGGCTCATAAAATCTTTGATGGCCGCGCCTTCCTTCAGGAACTCGGGATTTGAAGCCACATCAAAAGGAATGTCTACTCCTCTTTCCTCCTGGCTTGCTTTGATCGCGGCACGTACTTTATGGGAAGAACCTACCGGCACGGTACTTTTGGTAATAACGACCACGTAGTCGTTCATATACTTACCGATATCTTTGGCCACAGAGAGTACATATTGCATATCTGCGCTGCCATCTTCACCCGGTGGTGTACCCACGCATATAAAGATTGCATCCGCGTCAGCTATATTGGCCGCAAGGTCTGTGCTGAAGTGTAATCGTCCTCTTTCGTAATTGTTTTTTACAATAGCCTCTAAACCGGGCTCATATATGGGCAGAATACCATTTTTCAGGTTCTCTGTCTTCTTTTGGTCAATATCAATACATATTACATCCACCCCTACATCGGCCAGGCAGGCACCTGAAACCAATCCTACATATCCTGTTCCTACAACAATAACCTTCATAATCTAAAATTAATTCCCGCAAATTTAAGGTTTTACTTCCACTGAATAGTTTAAATACCTGTTACCTATGTCGCCACCACGACAAAAAGCATCACATAGCAAAAGGCAAAAGGTAAAGCAACGAGTAAGGAGTCAAAGCGGTCTAATGCCCCGCCATGCCCTGGCATAATATTCCCGGAATCTTTAATCCCGGCCATCCTTTTCAATTTTGATTCCAGCAGATCTCCGGCCGTTCCCGCGATGGCCGCACAGGCAGCCAGTGCCATCCAGTCTACACTACCCAGGCCATCAATATGGGCATAATGCGCCCAAACCGCCGCACCGGCAATGGTCAATATCGCGCCTCCGGCTGTGCCTTCCCAGGTTTTTTTAGGGGAAATAGGAGAGAAAGGAGTTCTGCCAATAAAGGAACCCACAATATAAGCCATGGTATCGTTCATCCAGATCATAAGGATCAGCGCCAACGGAATGGAAAAATGAATGCTCCACAGTTTCACCAGGAATGCCATGGGCAGTGAAATGTACATCAATGCCACAATCGCACTGAAGGCGGATTCGAGGGCGGTCTTTTTATTCAGGATCCCGCTGAGTAAAAACAACACCGGGATAACGGTAACCAGGGCAATGGAACCATCCCAAATCGTAACTGCCGCAACGACCAGTACACCCGCAAGCTGCGCCAGGGATTCCATATACTTTGGAAAATTACTTTGTGGAAAGATCAGCGCCGCCATCCTGAAAAACTCTTTGATACATAAAAACTGGATCAGGTAGGCTAATATCCAGATGCTCCAGGGAAAATGATACAGACCTCCTAACAGACCGGCCATCATGATAGCGGAAAAAATGATTGCCGAACCTAAGCGGGTAAAAAAAACACTCCAATTCATAAATTTTAATTTTGACCCGGCTGCTTATAGGGCAGGGACCAGTTAAGGTCTGAAATTTGTTTCCCCTTCCTGACTTGCCTCAGGGCGGCAAAGCACAGAACAAGGCCTGAAATAACGAAACCGGCTGCAAATGTAAGCGGAAAGGAGCTTTCCACCTCAGTATCGTCCTGGAAAAACGCGATCAGGATCTGAGTACCGTTCACTAAAAAATGTAAAATGATATTATACCATATATTACCGGTATAAAAATAGGTGGCCCCTAAAATGAAGCCTGCAATCGTAATCGGCAGGTAATTGTACCAGCTCGCATGAAACAGGGCAAAGACCAAAGCGGTCGCCAGGATAGACAAAACCGGTTTTTTGAAAAAAGAATGGAACATTCTTTGCAGCACGCCCCGGAAAAATAATTCTTCACAGATAGCCGGCAGTAATGCCATCACAATGATGCGCAAGGTTACTTCTGCAACAGAGTTCATTTGTAAAGCCGACGATTCCAGGTTTTTCCTTTGCGCCTGGAGCTCATCTGCCATTTGACCAAGCGGTAGTTTTTGTATCAGCTCGGCCAATCCCAATACTAGAAGCAGGGTGCCGAGGGCCAATACCAGGAGGCTCAAAAGATCAGATGTTTTTTCTATTTTCCTGAAATGAAAGAAATCAGCCACCGGCCGGGGTAATAACCAGACGAAGACTAAAGCCGGCAAGAGAAAGCCCAGCAGCTGGTTGCTGCTCATCATGCCTAAAACCTGGAGGCTGCTTCCCGCAGCCGAATTGATGCCTAAAGCCTGATTGACACCCAGCTGCAATAAATTAGCTACAAAGAAAAAACAAAAGAAAAATAAGAGCTGTACCGCCGGTGCGAAATATTGAAGTTGAAATAATCGGTTGTTCATGTTATTGTACTGATGCGCGGTTTACTTGGTATAGCCCAGGGCCTTATAGACATAACTCTGTGCCATGGTACGTATACTCAAGCGGTTGATGAGGCTATTTTCCGCTGTAGGATTAGTGCGGTTTGATAAAAATACAAATACGATACCGGTTTGCGGGTCTGCCCAGGCACAGGTGCCGGTGAAGCCCTGGTGGCCGAAGCTTGACTTACTGGCAAGATCGGATGCCGGCCCGCCATCACCCGCCTTTTTTTCGGGTTTATCAAAACCATAGGCGCGCCTGCTGATCCCGGAACTATACCTGGTAAACAAATTTACCGTTTCCGGTTTGAAGTACTGTTTTCCCCGGTAGCTTCCTTTGTTCAACAGCATTTGCATGATGACACCCATGTCTTCTGCGTTGGAAAAAAGGCCCGCATGCCCGGCAACGCCACCCAACATGGCGGCTCCCATATCGTGCACATAACCTTGTAGTAGCTGATGCCTGAAATAGTTGTCACGCTCGGCCGGCGCACAACGCTGTTGCAGGTTTTTTTCCCATGGATTATAAGTCGTGTTCCGCAGGCCCAGTGGCGCGTAAAAGTTCTTCGCTACATACTCATCTAATGGCATCCGGCTCACGGCTTCCACTACCTTTTGCAGGAATAGAAAATCCAGGTCACTATAAGTATAGCTGGCAGCTGCTACCGGGCTTTCCAGGATCGTTTTCCATATCGTATCGATATAGTTATTATTCATAAACATACCAGAGGCTACAGGGATAGCGAACTGGCCGTTCTTCATCGCCGTATAAATATTGGGATATGGTTTACTTTCACTGTCAATAGTACTTTTGTAGAAAGGGATCCAGGCTTTAAGCCCTGCCTGGTGCAATAATATATTACTGATTTTAAGGTTAGCTTTATTACTGCCGCTTACCAAAGGCAGGTAAGTACCTAAGGTGGCGTTCAGGTTTATTTTTCCTTCTTCATATAGCTTCATCACTGCCAATGTAGTGGCCGCTACTTTGGTAAGCGAGGCCACATCATACATAGTGTTATCGTTTACCCCTTGTTCATTTACCCCGTAACTATAGTTACCCAGGCTTTTTTTGTAGATCACCTGGCCGTCTTTCATGGCCAGTACCTGGCAACCGGGAAATACTCCTTTACCAATCGCATCGCTGAGGTACTTGTCCAAGTCCGCCAGGGCCTGTGGATTTTTGATCAATTGATGACTATTGATACCCATGGGATTTGCAGGTAATTCATTGTTTATTCTTGTTTCTACCGGTTTAGGCGTATTTACCTGTGGGGTAGTAGCCGTTCCGGGACGCATATTAGTGGTGACGACAATGCCATTCTCATGTCTCACACTGGTCTGGCCTGTGGCGCTCATATTAAGACAAGGGCTCACCGGGAGTATTCCCTTTGGCACCAGCCTGCTGAGTAATACATCTCTGGCCGCTTTATAAGTACTATTGTTTTCTTCGTAGGTGACGATACTGGAACCGCCAGCACAGACAGGCTTAAGGGCATAGGCATTACCAAAGTCAATGAAGATTGTTTTATTGCTCCGGCTCAGTTGTGTGAGCAGCGCCAGCTGCATCTGGTCCAGACCGTAATTATCTTTCGGGTAAAGGTTCAGATCGTGCATGCCCACAATTACGGCTTCGTAATTATTTAAAGACTGCATGATACCCTCTATCCGCGCAGCGCTCTGGCCTTTTCCAAATAATTGTACATATAATTTGGGTAAATCCTGTCGCAGCATTTCCGGGAAACCCTGGTTTACGTTGCTCAATTCCTTGTTGCCCACATAAATATAGGCATAATTAGCCTGCGGCTTCATGTTGAGCTTATTGAGCACATTATTATCATCCCTTACCAGTGTAATGGAAGCTTTAGCAACCTGGTCAAAGATCGTTTCTGTGTAAGCATTCAGATCGGCAGTGGCATTTTCAGCAACTATAGGCTTAAACTCGTTTAAACCGGCATCATATTTAGCCGACAGTATTTTTTTGACACTTTTTTCCAAGCGTGCCGTAGTGAGTTTTCCGGTTTTTAAAGCATCCTGGATCTTTGCAATCGCTTTGGGTACATCCTGTGAAAATAGCAACACATCATTGCCGGCAAGAAAGGCCTGCAGGTCGGCATCGCCTTCGGGGAAATACTTGGTTACACCTTGCATATTAAGCGCATCCGTAAAGATAAGGCCTTTGTAGCCCATCTGGTTTTGTAACAGATCTGTAACCACCTGTTTAGACAAGGTACTCGGTACATTCTTCCGGGCATCTAAAGCCGGTATACTCAAGTGTGCGATCATCACACTTTGCACCCCATAGTTAAACAGCATCTGGAAGGGATAAAGCTCCATAGCCTGTAGCTGTGCTTTGGTCTTATTGATGACCGGTAATTCCAAATGGGAGTCTACATCTACATCGCCATGACCCGGGAAATGTTTCACACATGCCATGATCCCGTTATCCTGGAGGCCTTTGGTATAAGCTTTGGCCAGGGTAGTGACCCATTCTTTATTTTCTCCGAAAGAACGGAAGTTGATCACCGGGTTCTCCGGATTATTGTTGATATCTACTACAGGTGCGAAGTTCACATGCACACCCATACGTTTACATTGATAAGCTATAGCCATAGCCATCTGCTCCATTTGCGCCGGGCTACGGGTAGCGCCTATCATCATTTGCCTGGGGAAGTTGCGTACACCGGTAAGTCGCATGCCGAGGCCCCATTCCGCATCCATACCGATGAGCAGGGGCACCCTTGATTTTTGTTGGTATTGATTGGTAAGGCGGGCCTGTGCTTCTGGGGTTCCCTGCATGAAGATAACACCGCCAATCATACGGCCATCGATGAGGCTTTGTATTTGTCCTTCATTGAATTTTTCCCCACCGGAATAGGCGGCCACCATAAAAAGCTGGCCTATTTTTTCTTTCTCTGGCAAGGCTTTATAGGTACTGTCTACCCATTTCTGCTTTCCGGCTTGAGCATGTGACAGCTTAGGTAAGCTGAGCAGACAAAATCCCAGACAAAGAATTTTTTTCATAATTATGTACTTATTTTTTGCTTTATAATAATGGTTAGCGCAAAATACTACAATTTAGCGGCTTAGATCGTGTAAATAGTGGTTAAAATATTTACCGTATCGTGTAGCGTTATTCGCTCTATTATGAAATCAATAAGGAAAATACAATGGGGCGGTTTAGGCTCGCGGCGCCTTTACTTGCTCAAAATTGCTTATTATTGCTGCTTAATAAAATAAATCCGGGTTTGGAACAGCAAGCACCTTTATTAAGTATTCTCATTATTACCTATAACAGGGCAGAAGATACTTTGCTCTTACTCCAGGATATTGCAGCACAACACGAAGTAAGCCAACATGTAGGTGAAATCTTGTTACTGAATAATAATTCCAGTGATCCTTATGATGAGGTAACCGCGTTTATCAGCCAGTCCAGCCTGCCCATAGATTATATGGTCAGCGATACCAATTCCGGTGTTGTCGGCGGCAGAAACCAGCTGCTCCGGAAAGCGAAATTTCCTCACTTGCTCATCCTGGATGATGATGTCGTGTTTGAAGACAAAAGTGCGATCGGGAAAATTGCGCACCTATTCAGCAAAGAACAATACGTACAGCACAATACGGCGATTATTACCCTGGGTATTTTCTATTATTCAACAGGGGTACGCCAGCAAAATGCTTTCCCGCATAAACAATATGAGGCTTATAAAGATAAAGACTGGTTCCTGACCTATTACTTTGCCGGCGGAGCACACCTGGCGAAGCGGGAACTATTTGATAAAATCGGTTATTACCCCGAAGACTTTTTTTATGGGGTGGAGGAATATGACCTTAGCTTCAGAACACTGGACGCGGGCTATACGATCGCTTATGACGGAGCGGTAAACGTACTGCATAAAGAATCCCCGAAAGGCCGGTTGCCCAACAATACCAAGCTGGCCATGATGTGGCGCAATAAATGTATTGTTGCTTACCGGTATTTACCTAAAAAGTATTTTTACTCCACTTTATTCATGTGGTGTTTCTTTTATTTAAAAAGAAGCGGCTTTGACCTGGCCGGCGCGCTGCGCCATCTTTGGCGCAATGCCAAAATACCCGGATCTATCCCCTCAAGCCCGGTTAGTTCTAAAACGCTCCATTATTTGGAATCCGTGAAAGCAAGACTGGGATATTAATTTTTTCAATTTAGTAATAAGCTCGCGAAGATGAAACTAAGGTATTGGATATGGACAATTGGCAGCTTTTGCGCAATGAGCAACAGCACGACACTGAGTGCACAAAACAGCGGCAAACTCAACATCGTTCAAAAACCGATCGTTTTTAACCAAAAGCGGCAGCAGTTAAGCCTCGATTACTTACAAAAAAGACATGGTATCCGGAAAAGCCAGGCTACCATTGTTCCTAAAATGATCGTGTTGCACTTCACCGGTAGCGGTACGCTGAACAGCAATTTCAATTATTTCAATAAAGAAGAAATAGAACAGGCCCGCACGGTCAATAAAAATCAAAGCACGCTTAACGTATCCGCTCACTACCTTGTAGACCGGGATGGTACGGTGTATCAATTATTGCCGGACACTTTATTTGCAAGGCATATCATCGGTCTTAACTATATGGCTATCGGTGTAGAGAATGTCGGCGGACCAGATGCCCCACTCACGGAAGCCCAGGTAAAGGCAAACGCCGCCCTGGTCCGGCATCTTAGTAAGCAACATAAAATTGAATACCTGATCGGGCATTCCGAATATGTAGCCTTCCGTAATACGGCATTATGGAAAGAAACGAACAGTAACTACTATACCGGTAAAGCAGACCCGGGCACTGAATTTATGCGTAAAGTAAGAGCCTTGCTTCCGGATCTGAAATTAAAGTCAAAACCCTGATCTTTTATATTTTTCAAACAATAAAGAAGCATTAAATTGCAGTTTATTGAACAGAAATAGGCAAAGCCTGAGCAGATGATTTATAGAAGTAAAGCACCATTACGCATCGGACTGGCCGGTGGCGGTACCGACGTAAGCCCTTATTGCGACCAATACGGCGGCGCTATCCTGAACGCGACCATTTCGCTCTATGCCAATGCGAGCATAGAGGTCCTGGAAGAGGACAAAATTATTCTGGAGGCGTTTGACCGGGACGAAGTGGCAACATACCCCTGGCAAACCTCGCTCCCCATTGACGGTCACCTGGATCTGCTCAAAGGTGTTTATAACAGAATTCAAAAGGATTATCCATTTGTACAGAAAGGGATTAAACTGTCCACATTTGTAGATGCACCTGCAGGTTCCGGCCTGGGAACTTCCTCTACTTTGGTGGTCGCTATACTCGGTGCATTTGTTGAAATGCTGCAATTACCGCTGGGCGAATATGATATTGCACAATATGCTTATGATATTGAACGCAAGGACCTGGCCCTGGCCGGTGGCCGGCAGGACCAATATGCAGCCACCTTCGGCGGTGTAAACTTTATGGAGTTCTATGCGGATGATAAAGTTATTGTCAATCCTTTGCGCATCCGGCAGGAATATATTGATGAGCTGGAAAATAATCTTTTGCTGTACTATACCGCTACCAGCCGGGAATCGGCGGAGATCATCCGAAAGCAGAGCAAGAACGTGATCGACAATAAATCGACCTCTATAGCAGCCATGCACCAGCTAAAGCACCAGGCACAGTTGATGAAAGAAACTTTACTAAAGGGCCAGCTGCACGGGATCGGGGATATACTGAACATAGGCTTTGAGCAAAAGCGGCAGATGGCGGAAGGAATCAGTAATGAATTGATCGAAAATATTTACGCCGCCGCCAAAGCAAACGGGGCGACGGGTGGTAAGATCAGCGGGGCCGGTGGGGGCGGTTTTATGATCTTTTATTGTCCTAACAATACAAAGTATGCCGTTAAAAAAGCATTGGCTGCTTTTGGTGGTGTCAACAGGAGCTATTCATTTACGAAGCACGGGCTTAAAACCTGGCGGATATAAAGGCCGTTTTGTTTGCCATCAAAATATTTATAAGCCTGGAATATGCACTAAGCAGCTATTTCAGGCTTTTTTAATTGCCTGCGCTTGGTCAGTATCCTGAAATGCTTAAAGATACTCCAGAGGAACAAAAAGGGAAATAACAGGTATAAGAAAGGATTTAGTTTTCCCAGGCTGGCGTATGATTTTAGCTCTCCCTTACGCATTTTCCACAGCCGCTGGCTCTGCCCGCCTGATGCCATCATAGGCCGGCTGCGATAGGTTAGTAATAAGTGGACCTCATACATATTACAGCTCGCTTTGCTCTTTAGGACCCATTTATAATCTTCACTGTAGCGCATTCGCTCATCAAATGGTGCCGGTATGGTACGCCTGATGATTGCTGCAGAAGGGGCAATAGGATTGGTAACACATAGCTCTAAAAGAGAAGTTTTTTTCAACACTTCATCCCCGAAATCTATAGCAGTGTAGGCATAAGGCTTATGCGTATACCGGTTCCAGATAAAGTCAATGCCTGAATCTTTTTCCAGGAAGTGCTTCATTATAGCAATGCGGTCTGCATGCCATATATCATCGGCATCCAGAAAGGCTATGAAATCTCCCGTAGCTATTTTCCAGCCTGCATTACGTGCTGCCGAAGGTCCCTGATTAGCAGCGAGACGGATTAAAGTTACCTGGTCCCCGTATGCAGCAGTTACCTTAGCTACGCTATCGTCTGTGCTTGCATCATCCACTATGACTATTTCTTTAACCGGGAAAGACTGTTCACGGCATGAAGCTATAGTTCTCAAAACAGTTTGAGAAGCATTATACATCGGGATGATAACGGAGAAAGTCAAGAGCAGTTAAGCATTAAAAAGGTTTGCATATAGAGCACGTAAGCGGATCTCATTTTGTTGCCAGTTGATGACTTCCCGGCCTTTTAGGGCATTGTTCTTAAGCCTTTCATGCAGGTCTTTATCCGCAATCAGGTGGTTGATGCCCGCTGCAATACTTTGCGGCGTCAGGGGTGCTTTTAGCAGGTAGGCAATCTCAAACTGCTCATTCATGGCCCTGTATTCGGGGAAATCCATAGAAAGTTGTGGTACTGCGCTGTGCATATAATCAAATACACGATTCGCCAAAGAATAGACATTGTTTTGAGAAGCATCGTCCAGTAAGATCAGGCCCATATAGGCTTTACGCGTGATCTCGCTCAATTGACCCGGCGGCACATAGCCTTTCAAAGTCACTTTATGACCTACCTGGTATTGTTCTACAAGCTTTTTGGTCTGCTCAAAGAAATTACCCTCTCCGCAAATGATCAAAGGCATATCTACCCATTGCATAGCCGGTATGAGTTCTTCAAAGCAACGGCCTTTATTGACCGCACCCTGGTAAAGAATGAACGGAGCCTCTGTATTTTCTTCTGCTGACAATGGTTTCAATACGGTAGCATTGGTAATGACGGGATACTGTACCCCATATTTTTCCGCTAAAGTTTTAGCTACCATATTACCTACGGTATAGCCTGAGGGGAAACGGGGAATATAACGCTTGGCCAGCCATTTCCAAAAGCGGGCATGTACGGGCTTTTCCACCAGTTCTTTGGTTTCGGTAAATAGCTCGTGTGCGTCGTAGAGCCGTTTACACCTTTTCAGTTTACTGGCATAATATACCGATAGCATGGTATCAAGGTCAATAGCACAAATCGCATCGGTACGCTTAAACAGGAGGTAGAAAAAAAGCACGGTCCAGTAAGAAGCAAAGAAGAGCGGGCCACGATCTGCGAGTATGGGTAAACGCTTTTGTTTAAACGGTCTTGCTACCAGATCCGGGGAGTACCTGCGTTGCACCCCGACAAGGGTAACCTCATAACCTGCTGCTGCCAGTGTTGTGCAGATGCGGATCATACGCTGATCGTAATTCAGGTCGTTTGTAACGGTAAAACAAAGCTTTTTCGCTTTCGCCATGCGGGTTAGTGTTGCCAAAAATATGCGCAAATTTAGGAATAATTGTTCAGTTTAGCGGTAGGCTTATGGTACATAAAAAAGCGGGCGCTTTAGGAGCGCCCGCTTTTACTGTAGCTAAACTAATTTTAGCGATACAGTTTGTATCTTAAGTCTTCGAATTTCACAGATTGACGCAGACCTTCCAGGATCATCTGAGCTGCTCTGCCTTTCAGCATAGCCTCGCTCATTTGTCTTTCCATTTTAAGGTCACGGCCCATTTCTGGTTTTGCGAAACGCTGACTTACCATGATGAATTGCACCCCGCTAAATCCGGCAATACCCGGAGAAAGTGTGTTTTCTTTCAATCCTTTGTAGAAGGTATAACCTAATACTTTAGGCTCATTACCCAAGCCCTGGATCATAGGAGCAGAGAAGGTAATAGAATCAGCTGTAGCTACTTCCACCTGGTTAGCCGTTGCGATATCTGCAAGAGAAGTTTTTTGTTTGTTGGCATCGATTAAAAGCGCTGCTTTCTTTTGTTGCCTGATCATGTTCTCAATGTTCGTTTTCATGGCTCCTGCAGGTTTCAGTATACCTGGCTCGTTGATCTCGCTTAATTTAGCGACAACAATTTTGCTGGTCCCAACATTAAAGATCGGAGAGGCGGCACCGGCTTTAGCTTCATAAGCCCATTTAACCAGTTCACCGGAAGCACCAACACCTTGTATCAGGCTGCTGTTGCGGTTTAAACCTTGTGCGGACTGAACTACTAATCCGGAAGCAGCAGCTTCTTTGGCGAAGTTAGCAGGTGCGTTCGCTACTTTTGTGGCGAAAGCGGAAGCAGTGGCATAAGCTTTATTATAAGTACTGTTGTCGATAGAAACCGGCTTAATGATGTAAGCAATTTTAGTGCTGCTTACATTTTTATCGCTCTTTTTGATGATTTGGATATAGTGTAAGCCAGAGTATTGTCCACTTTCAACTTTAACTACTTTAGAAGAACCAGCACCCGCACCGCTAAATGCGAAGTCTCCGAACTCTTTAGTAAATCCTGATCTTTGGCTTAAAGGCAATTCGTATTCGCCACTAGGGTTTTGAGCAATGTTATCATCAGAAAAAGTTTTGATTAAAGAATCGAAAGGAACTCCTGATTTTTCCAAAGCCAGCATACTATCCACTCTAGCCTGAGCCTGAGCATCGGTGCGTACATCGCGGCCGCCTTGCTTGGTAGCTACCAGGATATGACGTACTTTAACCGTATCCGGTAAAGTAGCTCTTTCAAGTATTTTAGCTAAAGCCATATCTTGTCCGTAAACGAATGGTCCTACAACGGCATCAATAGCGGCAGTTTTGATCATGTCGGCATTAGGCATCTGGTTGATCGCTTCTTCAGGCTGGTAAGCAACCGGAACAGGAACTGCAGAGTTTACTTTTACAAAATTCTCTATATCTGCAGCTGTGGCCATTTTCTCTTTTAATTCTTCCAGCTGCGTACGTACGCGTGCAGAATCTTCAGCAGAAGGTTTGATATCAAACGCGATATAATCTATGCTCCTGCTAGGTTCTTTAACCTCAAACATTTTCTTGTTCGCAGCCACGTACTTATTGATATCGTCATCGGTAACTTTTACTTTATCATCGCTGATTAACGTGTAAGGTAAGTTTACAAATGAAATATTTGCAGCGTTTGTACGTGCATCACTCAGATCGTCCAAGACGAATTTAGGCGTGTATAAGCTACCATTCAGCAAGCCGTTCAGTTTGGCCTGGATCTTGGAAGCGATCAGGGCACCTCTGAAGCTTTCCCATTGTGCCTTCATCTTTGGATCTTTTGTTTTCTCAAACTGCGCTATGGTGCTGGCTACCTGGTCTGCCATAAACTCGCCGGTCTGCGGGTTGGTAAATGCCTGGCGTACCATAGGGTCAGGGTTAGCCGGGTTAAGCATTTCTTTCAACTCAACATCAGAAACGGAAATACCCAATTTCTCATTAAGTCCTGCAGTCAGCTTGTCCATGACCATTTGGTTCAACACCTGGTCCCTGAGCTGTGCTGTAGCATTTTCGTCCATAGGCCGATTTTGTGCTCTCATCTGCTCTTCCTGGGCGCTTACCGCTTTATCATAATCTGTTACATCAATCTTGCTTCCATCTATTTCGGCTACTGTTGACGAAGGTCCAAAAAGACCACCGCCCCGGCCACCACTTGTCGCATCCATTAATACAAAACCTACAAGGGCCAGTACGATTACCCCGCCTGCAACTTTTGCATATTTATCACGAATTTTCTGAATAATTGCCATATTCCTATAGTGAATTTTTTTAATAAAGTGGGCAAATTTACCGAAAACTAATGTTAAACCAAAATATATCGCCTATTATTATAAATATATAATTTTAAGGACACAACAAAGCGGGTGAAACAATATTTTTGCCTGTTTTTTATCCAAAATTCTATTATATGAAAATTTTAATGGTATGCCTGGGCAATATCTGCCGATCTCCTATTGCAGAAGGAGTGCTGCAAAAAATGGCTGGCGAAGCAGGACTGGATTGGACGGTAGCCTCTGCCGGCACCAATGGCTACCATACCGGGGAAGCGCCCCATAAATATTCTCAGAAAATATGCCGGCAAAACGGCTATGATATAGGCGCACAAAGGGCTGTCCGGTTTAGCGTAACGGACTTTGACACCTATGATCTTATTTATGTGATGGCCCCGGATGTCTATAACGCGGTAAGACAAATTGCCCGTACCGAAGCCGACCTGCAAAAGGTGCAGTTTTTCCTGGAGGAGCTTTTCCCCGGGGAACAAAGAGCCGTTCCCGACCCCTGGTATGGAAATGAAGCCGGTTATGAACCTGTATTTCAATTAATCAAAAAGGGTAGCGAGGCGATAATTGCCAAACATAAAATAATAACTTATAAGGAAAATCTCTAAAAAATAATTCCAAATTCTTGGTTAAAATTTTGGCTTTATTATATTTGCATTACATTCATTCACAATTAAATCTAAGAACGGTGTCGTACGAAAACAACAAAAACTACGAAGAGAAGCGTAATGCAGAGGTGGCTTTTAGCAAGAAGATTAAAGCCGGAAAAAGAAGAACTTACTTTTTTGATGTTAGGGAAACAAGAGGTAATGATTACTTTATCACTATCACTGAAAGTAAAAAGAGATTTAATGACGATGGTTATGACCGTCATAAAATGTTTTTGTACAAAGAAGATTTCAACAAATTTTTGACCGCGCTTACAGAAACTATTGATTTTGTAAAAACGGATTTAATGCCTGATTTTGACTTTGACGCCTTCAACCATGATGACACCGAGCAAAACAATGGTGAATATGTAGCTGCTGCCCCGGCACCGGTTTACAGCCAAAGCAGTACTGAAGAAGTTACAGAACTTAAAGACACTTCTGTAGACGAGTGGAAAATGTAATCTCCTGAATAAATATTTTAAAAGGTGCTATCTTCCCGATAGCACCTTTTTACTTGGATAACTTTGACCCAAAGAAGGTTTTAGAAAGGATTTTTTGCGCGCTATGGCTGCCGGTTCCAGGCAATAGCGAGACCAAGAGAAAAATGGCAGTAAAGCATACCTTTACTCCTTATTTATAAACTTCCCGTTCTGCCGCCATCTACCGGGATACTAACACCGGTAATATAAGCTGCGGAGGGAGCACATAAATAAGCGGCAAGGGAAGCAATTTCTTCCGGTTTACCAAAGCGCTTCATCGGGATCTCTTCAATCATTTCATTCACCGCTTCTTCCTTATCCATTCCGGTTTTACTCACTTTATTATCAATGATACTACCTAATCTTGCCGTTTCTGTAGCACCCGGCAATACATTGTTTACGGTGATCCCGAAAGGCGCCAGCTCATTACTCATTGTTTTTGCCCAGGAGGCCACAGCTCCTCTTACAGTATTCGAAACGCCCAGGTTCTTCAACGGTATTTTCACAGAAGTGGAGATTACGTTAATAATACGGCCATAAGCAGCAGCTTTCATACCCGGGATCAATGCCTGGGTGACCAGCTGATTACAGATCAGGTGTTGCTGGAAGGTGTTTAAGAATGCTTCCGGCGTCGCGTCTACAATAGGGCCCGCGGCCGGTCCACCGCTATTATTGATCAGGATATGCATGGTTTTGTTCGCCACATAATCTTGCACGGTCTTTGCCACTTGTTTATAATCGCTGTAGTCGGCCACCAGGTAGTCGTGTACCTGGCCTTTGGTCGTATCCAGGGTACTCACTGCCTGTTTCAGGCTTTCTTCATTACGGGAAATTAAAGTACAGTTGGCACCCAGTAAGGCCAATTCCTTTGCGATCGCCAGGCCTATGCCTTGCGTACTACCGGCTACCAATGCGTTTTTACCGTTTATATCTAAGTTCATATTTTTATTGTTGAGGTTAATTTGTTTTAAGGATAAATGCTAATTCCCTTTCGGGTATAAGGTCAGGATTAGCTTGGCTACCATTTCTTTAAGAATTTCGCCATCATTTTTCGTACCGGTGCCTATACCGACCGTTTTCAGGGCGAGGTCATTCAGCAGCACGATAAAGCGGTGAATGGTTTCTACATTAAATTTTGCTGCATATTCACGGTAGTAATAAAGGGATTTGCTGTCCGGATTATTAAAATCATTGGGTACGCTGTAGCAACGGTAAATCTTATCGGCAAACGTGTAAAAGGTGGCTACCAAAGGCGGCAGCGGTGCGCTTTTAGGATTGGCCACAAAGTAAGTCAGCATGCGGCTTAGTTTTACGGTATCGTTCTGAAAGATCACCTTGGGTAAATCCAGGAAATTATAATCCCTGCTGATCCCGATATATTTTTCGATCAGTTCAGGTGTTAATGTCCCCAGGCCGGGTTCATTGATCTTTACCTTATCCAGCTCGTTAGTTATTTTTTGCAGGTCATTACCCAGGTAAGCGGCTAAGGTTTCCGCCTGCTCTCTTTCTATCTTTAATTGCTGCATCCCGCCATATTGCTGGATCCAGGTGGGCACTTCGTTTTCAGAAAGCTTCTGACTCCTAAAAACAACGGCATTATTATCCACCAGTACTTTTGCCCATTTATCTTTTGAGTTGGTTTCTTTTCCCCTGTAGTCGATGATGAGCAGGGTAGAGCCGGTCGGTTGCTTAAAGTAAGGGATCAGCTCATCCAGGTTTTTCATCTGCAAGGCCTCGCGCAGGATAACAATGGTATGATCGGCAAACATCGGGAAGCGGGAACAGGCGTTCACCACATCCGACCATTCACTGTCTTTCCCATAAAGGGTCATCAGGTTAAAATCTTTTTGATCAGCATCTAATATTTGCTCGTCAAAAAAATCGATCAATTGATCTATATAATAAAACTCTTCTCCTTCCAACAGGTAGAAGGGATTGTATTGCTTGCTTTTTAAAACCGAAAGGATCCGGTTAAAATCGGCCAATGTATCTACTTTTTCTTTCCTAGCCTTTGCCATAATAATTACAGGGTTTTTCCCATTTTTTTATGCGGGATGCCCACCTCTTCAAAAGTATCACTTAGTATTTCATAACCGAGTTTTTCATAGAAAGGGAGCGCGCTTTCGCGGGCATGAAAATATATTTTACTAAAACCTTTGGCTTTTGCAAATGCTTCTGCGGCCAGCATGAGTTTATTGCCGATGCCTTTTCCCTGGCATTGCGCGGATACGGCCATTTGCTTCAGACGGATCGAGGCGACATCAACCGGTAAGGCCAGGAGGCAGCCGACAACCTTATCGTCCAGCTGGTAGATGAATATTTGTGCATCCAGCTCCGCCGAAAGATCTTCTTCATATAAATTCAGCCCCAAAGGCTGGCGCAGCACTTCCTGCCGCAATGCCAGTACTTCCATGTACTCGGGCTGTTGGATCCTTATAATTTTTACTGTTCCTTCCTCCATTTTAATAATTTGTTTTGGGCAGCGAGTCCAGGATATTAAGGTAGCTGTCATACCGTTCAAATGAAACGGCTTCGCCCAGTGCCTCTTTCACAGCGCATTGTGGTTCATTAATATGCAGGCAATTGTTGAATTTGCATTCATGCATTAAGGCGCGCATTTCCTGGAAATATTGTGCGAGCTCGTACTGATCAATGGCTACGATACCAAATTCTTTAACGCCGGGCGTATCAATGATGTGACTGCTTGGATCCATATCATACATCTGGGCAAATGTAGTGGTATGTTGCCCTTTGCCGCTAAAGTCGCTCAGGCTCTGTACTTTCAAGTCCAGGTTGGGGAGCAGCGCATTGATCAAGGTGCTTTTGCCCACACCAGAGTGGCCACTAATAAGGGTAGTTTTATCTTTCAGGTGTCTGCTCAGCTGTTCTACACTGGCAGGATCGGTAGCTTGTATGGTAAAGGTTTTATAGCCAATATTTTCATATAATGCTTTCCTGTATGCCCACTCTGCTTCATATTCACCTTGTATGAGGTCGGCTTTATTAAAAACTATGATAGCCGGTATATGATAGGCTTCTGCGGTAATCAGAAACCGGTCCAGGAAACCGTTAGAAGTCCGGGGGCTGTGAATGGTCGCCACCACAAGTGCTTCATCAAGATTGGAGGCTACAATATGCTTATGATGCCTGTTTTGTGGGGAAACCCGCACCATATAATTTCTTCTGGGGTCAATTGCGGTAATGATGGCCATACCGGCATCATCATCTTCTATCATCAGCGTCACCCAATCACCTACCGCAATGGGATTAGAAGATTTGATATCTACATCTATCTTAAATTTCCCTCTCGCTCTTGCTACCCACACACGGCCGCTTTCATCCATGGCCTGGTAATGGCTCCCTGTCGATTTATATATTCTCGCTTTCAAATGTCTGATTAATTTAAGCGCTTCCGCTTCAGGGTGAATAAGGTGGCCTGCCAGAACAGTATCGTAATACTCAGGAAATAAATAATATCACGGGTATGTAATACGCCCCTGTTGATCGCATTATAGTGCCAGTCCATACCCAGGAGTTGAATATAATAATCTGCTCCCCCGGCAAAAAACGGTAGTCTTGAAATCATTTCAAAGCCCCAGTATAAAAGACCGCATAAGATGACGGACAGCAGGAAGCCTACGATCTGGTTATCGGTAAGGGTAGAGGAAAATATACCAATCGAGGTGAATGCTGCTACTAATAAAAGTAAGCCTATATAAGCGCCGAAAATGGCGCCGAAGTCCAATGTGGTATTGTCGATGGCCAGCCAGTTGATCGCGAATACATAGATCAGGGTAGGGATCAGCGCAATAAGCACCAGGGTGAAACAAGCCCAGAATTTCCCGCCCACAATATGGCTTAGCTTAAGCGGTTTGGTCAGCAGCCATTCAATAGTCCCGCCTTTATATTCATCTGCAAAGCTACGCATCGTAATAGCAGGGATCAGGAATACCAGCAGTAAAGGGGTCATGGAAAAGAAGGGCTCCATACTGGCATATTCGAATGTGAAGAACCGGGTATCGGTAAATATCCAAAGAAAAGCTCCCAACACGATCAAAAAAACCAATAGTACTACATAACCTACTATAGAACTCAAAAAGGAATTCAACTCCTTAAAATAAATACTTTTCATCTTAAACTAATATTATGGATTTATGGTACCCGTTTTCCTTTCCGCCAGCTCCGCTTTCATGAGCTTAATGGTCCTGAGGTTAGTCATCACAATGGTGGACAAAGCTATAGGTACTACCACAAGCGCATTAAAACCATCCCTCACGGACAGGTAAACCGCTAATACCAATAACACGATCAGCATACCTGCCAGGGTATAAGTCACCGTTGCGGTTATCTTATATTTCTTTTCAAGCTCTGCTGTACTTAATTCTTTAAGATTCATCGGGATAAATTATATACCTCACAAAAATATCAAAAATAAAAAGGATGCACTAATAAAAGATAAGCCTGTGGCGAAATGTCGTATAAAATAAAGGGATAAAAAAAGAGTGATCCGTTTACTGATCACTCCATCTACCTGAATGCGTTTTATTTAAAATTTATACCCGATCTGGAAAGCAAGCAGGGCCATAGGTTCTATCAGGCCCGTTCTAGATATTTGCGTGGTGTTGTTCTTCAACCGGGTATACAAGCTAACCCCCACCCCGGCCTCTATACCTACATTAAACTTCGGGGAAATATTAAAAGAAAGACTATTATTGATCATACTGCCCACCCGGGTCTCAGTTCCTTCTGCGTACACTACATAATTGCCAGCAGGATCGGCTCCGCCCTGGTACCCGTTTTCAGTCCCATGGCTTAAAAATACGGAAGGACCAATGGCATAAACCAGTTTCCGGCTATGCCCTCTCGGATATAACCGGATACCCGGGTTGACCAAAATGCTAAAATTGCTTTCAACAAGCCCTACACTCCTGGATTGACCGATCATATAATTTCTTAGTCCGCCATAAACCGGCAGGTTAAAGCTGACTCTTTGTGCCTTATCCACAAAGCGTTCGTAGGAAAGCCCTAAGCCTACACCGCCATAAAAAACGGATAAGGGGGAGAAGCGCACTACGTTTGCCCGTGAATGGCCCTGGTAATTATTGGGCAGCGGTTCCGGCTTTTTACCGGAAGCGTTTAAGCTACAAAAGCCAAAAGCCAAAAAAATTGCCGCGTTTATTTTGATACTCATACTTAGCTTTTTAGAAACGGAAGCCCAAATGGAAGCCAAAAACGGCCATAAATTCAATCCCGTCGGAATTGCTGAAACCTGTGGTAAGATTATTATACCGGTTTAGATAACTTGGCCCTAAGCCCAGGTCCAGGCCAAGGTTAAACTTCGGCCCGATATTAAATTGCACCGAATTGTTCACCAACATCCCGGCTCTCACTTCATTCCTATCCATAAAGCGGCTTGTACCAGTATTAGAATCATATATATACCCATTCCTGTTGCCATATGACCCAAACAAAGAAGCACCGATACCATAAGTCACCCTGCGCTGACCGGTCGGATAAAACTTAACACCCGGGTTGAACATAAATGTCGTATTCGTACCGATATCTCCGAAACCGTTATCTTGAGCATTTGTCAGCCCCAGATATACCGGAAGGTTAAGCCCCAATTTACCTTCATTATCCATAATTCTCTCATAAGCAATTCCCAGGCCAACACCACCATAGGCAAATGCAGACAAAGGATAGAATTTCATATTGTTTTTGAGAAAATTTTTTTGTTGTGCACCAGCACTATAAGTCATCGCTAAAACGGAAAGACCTAGTATTATCTTTTTCATATTCATATATCTTTAAATGAGGCAATTATGTTGTTTAACGTGCTTAAGTCACTATTCGTATAAAAGTGCTTCAAATATCAGAACCGGTAGGCGCATTGAAAAGCAATATTAGGGATCGTCGTAATCCCACCCTTTACAACTGTACGAGTTCCTTTCTGCTTATAATTATTAAAATAGGTCGGGCCAATGCCCACTTCAAAACCAAAAGAAATATTCCGGTTGATCTTAAAATTGATATAATTGTTCAACAATACACCTGCCGAAGAAAAGCGGTAGGTTTGCCGCTGTAAATAAGGCAAATCCGGAGCCTTACTCCCGTAGATACGTTCTGCAGCACCGATATGTGAAAAGATGGAAAAGCCTATGGCATAACTGAAAAACTTCTTGTTGCCGGTAGGGTAAAACTTTATGCCCGGGTTAAAAAACAGGGAATTATTATTGCCTTTATTGGCCGTATCCGCATACATGTTATCGGCAGACTTCATCTCCCAGGCCATAGCAACAGGAATAATGACACTAAACTTATCGTTAGCATCAATAGAACGCTCATAATAGGCACCAAATCCTATATGATTATTAATAACCTGTATGGTATTAATACCTATACTGTTTTTGGGTAAGACCCTGGCCGCAGCATCTTCTTGAAATGCCGGAAGCCCTAAGCAGAGCGCCAACAGGAAAAATTTTAAAGTATTCATAAGCCTTCTGTTAAGCGATACCGCTCCAACCTTATTTATATAAAGACGCAAATTATTTCAAACATCTTAGGTACATAGCTACCGTATTTTGTAAACCCAGGTATAAAGCATCACTTACCAGCGCATGACCGATTGAAACCTCCAAAAGATTAGGCAGACTTTGCGCAAAAAACTGCAGGTTGTGCAGGTCAAGGTCATGGCCTGCATTTAAACCCAGCTGCTCTTCCGCAGCTACTCTTGCCGCCTGTAAGTAGTCTGCTACTGCAGCATGTTTATCGGTAGGATAGTTTTTGGCATAAGCTTCAGTGTACAATTCTACGCGGTCGGTACCACAGGCCTTCGCGCCTCTTATCATGGCTTCAACGGGATCAACAAATATAGAAACCCTGATCCCCTCTTTTTTAAACACAGGGATAATTTCTTGCAGGAACTGTTGTTCTTTAATCGTATCCCAACCCTGGTTAGAAGTAAGCTGATCGGTAGCATCCGGCACCAGGGTTACCTGTGCCGGTTTATTGTCCAGTACCAATTGTACGAATTTATCTTCTTTAGGATTGCCTTCGATATTAAACTCGGTACTCAGGTGTTGCTTTAATTCGTAAACATCCGCGTAACGGATATGCCGCTCGTCCGGCCGGGGATGAACTGTGATTCCTTCCGCACCAAAACGTTCGCAATCCAATGCTACCTGTAACAGGTTGGGATTATTGCCACCCCGGCTGTTTCGAAGGGTAGCTATCTTATTTACGTTAACAGAGAGTTTGCTGCTCATGTATGCTACTATGCTTGGTATTAATAAAAATTGTTCAGATAGGGATAACGTATGCCATACAGCTCTTTGATCTTATGCAAAAGCGTTTCTTTCAACCTTTCGATATTCGACATTTCCAGCGCTGAGATGAACAGGGCATTACCGTGCGTCAGGTTATCCCATCTCCGGTACAGCTGCTTCAGCAGGTCTTCTTTGACTTCTTCACTCAGGAACTCATCAAAAGTTTGCTTAATGTACTGGTCCATTTTATTAAAGATCAGTACGATCGGTTTATCAAAGGCTCCTATCTCCTGTAAAGTCTTATCTACTACCCCGATCTGGTCTTCGTATTGCGGATGCGAAATATCCACAATATGCAAGAGTATATCGGCTTCCCGGACCTCGTCTAAGGTAGATTTAAAGCTTTCCACTAAGTGGTGCGGCAGCTTGCGGATAAACCCGACCGTATCACTCAGCAGGAAAGGAGTCTGTTCGAATACTACTTTCCGGGTAGTGGTTTCCAGGGTCGCAAATAATTTATTCTCGGCAAATACATCCGATTTGCTTAACACGCGCATCAGGGTACTTTTACCAACGTTGGTATAACCTACCAATGCTACACGAATAAACTCACCCCTGGTCTGTCTTTGCGTTTGCGATTGTTTATCTATTTCTGAAAGCCGCTTTCTCAGGAGACTGATTTTATCTTTCACGATACGACGGTCCGTTTCGATCTCCGTTTCACCGGGACCACGGGAACCGATACCGCCACCCTGGCGTTCCAGGTGACTCCACATCCCTCTTAAGCGGGGCAGGATATACTGGTACTGCGCCAGCTCTACCTGGGTTTTTGCCTGCGCTGTCTGCGCGCGACGGGCAAAGATATCCAGGATCAGGTCGGAACGGTCTACCACCTTTACGCCTACTTCTTTTTGTACATTACTGATCTGTGAACCGGTAAGCTCATCATCAAAGATTACGAGGCCGACATTCTTCATTTTTACATAAGCAGCCACTTCCTCCAGTTTTCCTTTACCTATAAAAGTGCGGCTATCCGGGTGAGGTAATTTTTGTACAAATTGCTTTACCGCCTTTGCCCCGGCCGTGTCGGCAAGGAAGGACAATTCTTCCAGGTATTCTCTTACCTGCCGCTCGGTCTGGTCTTTCTGTATCAGCCCTATCAGGACTGCATCTACTTCCTGGTCTAATATATTCTTATTCTCTATCAATGTATATAGTATTAATTAAAAGTAAAATGCAAAAATATGCATGTAATTATAATATTGCAAAAGTAGCCATTAAGCTTTATTCCTTCGCTATGGAAATGTTATAAAAGAAGATTACAGGTAGGTTTGCATCCAAATCGCCGTAGATACCAGCTGCCAGGTATACAGGTAATAGTGTCTTTGCGCGCCTTCACGCACAATTTTATCAATGGCTTTAGATTCAAATAAACCGGTAGTTTTTAAGTAAGCGATCTGCTTATTTACAAAATCCTGCAATTCCTTATTGGTCTCCAGCACGCGATCCTGCGGCAGGGAGAAGCCTTTTTTACTCATCTGGAGGTTATCCGGTGAGATATAGTTGGCCGCCACTTTTCTCAAAAGCGGTTTCGTATACCGCCCGTTATAGCGGTAAGACAAAGGCAGTTTTGACACCAGCTCTATCAATTCATGGTCCAGGTAAGGGTAGCGCATTTCCACGCTGTAGCGCATGGCGCAAATATCATCATGGTATACATGATGCGCGCCTACGGAATATTTCAGGTCATAGTAAAATAAACCTTCATAATCAGAAGCAAACTTTGTAGGTTCCAGGAATGGTTTTGTCATCTTCCGGATGGATCCCAGGTCCTGGTTTTTCACCAGGTCGGCAAGCTGGTAAGCCCTCATACCACCTGTGGTACTCAGGAAGAACTGCCCGATGTCTTTAATAGACAGGTAGTATTTCAGGCGTTGCATGGATGGACTATTGGGTAATAAACCCGCCATAAAACTATAAGGCCTTAACTTTCTCCACTTAGGCAGGTTCAGGTTATAATTGTAGCCACCGAATAGCTCATCCGCCCCGTTACCGGAAAGGATTACTTTGAAACCCTCTTGCTGCAGGTATTTAGCAGCATTGAAAGTAACGTCCAGGCTGTTATAAGGTTCTTCAATATGGCTTAAATGATGAAACGCATTTTCTAAAATATCTGCATCACTTATTTGCTGAATGTATTGCCGGATATTCAAAAGCTCTGCCATCTTGCGGGCCTGGGGCAATTCATCATTTCCTTCTCCTGAGCCATCAATGCTCAGGGTATAACTCGATATATTTTTGTTGTGTTTTTGTGCCAGCGCGGTGACCAGGGTAGAATCTACACCTCCACTCATCATAGTGATCACCGGTACATCCGCCTGGATCTGCAGGGCAGTGATGCTACTCAGCTTCTGTTCTATCTCCGCAACAGCCCCGGTGATATCCCCGGTATATTTTTCAGGGCCCAGGGGAATCTGCCAGTATTGGTGCAGGCTTGTTGCCAAGCTATTATTATCGATCGTAAGAATGTATGCAGGAGGTAGGGAATGAATGCCCTCAAAGCAGGTTTCCGGTGCCACGGAAGATTTAAACTGGAAGTTTAAAAGTAAGCCCTCCATAGACAGTTCCGGCCTGATCCATTCGGCCTTTAATATTCCTTTTATTTCAGAGCACCAGGTAATATGGCTGCCTGTTTGCGCGTAAAACAAGGGTTTAATACCCATGCGATCCCGGATCAGGAATGTTTTGCCCGCCTTCAGGTCGACAATGGCCATCGCAAACATACCGTTCAGCCGGCTTACCATATCAATGCCCCATTGCTGGTATGCTTTCAGGATCACCTCGGTATCTGAGGTAGAATAAAAAGTAATCCCGCTTGCCTGCAGCTCCGTTCTTAAACTCTTAAAATTATAAATCTCCCCATTAAAAGTGATGCAGACCTCACCCGATAACATAGGCTGATGGCCTTTTTCACTCAAGTCTAAAATAGCAAGTCTTCGAAAACCCAATGCCATTTTGCTGAGTTGCTCTTCCTGCAAACGGGGATATAAAGATTGGATCGCAGCAGTACTATCGGCCCCGCTGAATGAATGAAACTTATTATCGTACAGGCACACAAAGCCCTCATCATCCGGACCGCGATGGCGAATGGCCTCGTTCATCCTGATGATATTATTTGCTTTTACCGCCTGTTGACGGGTAATGTATCCGCTAATGCCGCACATTAGTATTGCTCCTTATTTCTTTATATAAAAACCCGGCCGCTATTAATGCTATAATGGAAAAACTAATAGCCAAAGTCCAGAATAGCGGCAAAAATACTAATTCGCTGAACACATAATGCAAAACAAAGCTGATAGATCCGAAAATGAGTATTTTCCGGGCCCAGTCCTGTAGTGGTAATATAGCGCTGATATCCTGCGCGAGCACTTTCTTATGGTGGTAAATATAAAAGCTTGCCTGCACCAGTGTGGCCAGGGCATAGCTTAAGGGAATACCTTTTAATCCCAGTAGCTTGTAAAGTGGCACTACCAATAGTAACAAAGTAAGTACATCAATGATCACCCCTTTATTGATCAGGCTGCCCATTTCTTTTCTCTGGAATAATAATGTAAAATTAAAAACCTTAAAAGGCAACATCAACAGGCTCATCCGGAAAATAGGAACTGATGCCAGGTACTTATCCGAGAAATAAAACGCTATAAACTCATTAGCGAAGAACAGGAAAAAGAAAAATACCGGGAACACTGCTGTAGATAAAGCTTTACCGGAATCGGAAAGAATCTTTGCCTGGCCGGCCTCATTACCCGTATCTGCGGAAAAGCGCATTAAAGTAACACTGCTCACCGCGGTAAATAAAATCGGGATAATCGGTATGGGATAAGTACCATTCTGGTAAATCACCGAAACCTCCGTTGCCGTGAACACCGACACGATAAATTTATCTAAATAAATAAGCAGGATCTGTACCAGGTCGAATAAGTAGATATGCGTCCAGAGTCTTAAATATTTCCGGTCTTCCAGCACTTGAGCGTCTGCCTGACGGAACAGTTTCCTGATGAGAAAAAAAGAAAGGACAAACTTCAGTAATACCAGGGCACTCAGCGCCAGGAGCAATTGATTAAAATCAAATACGGCCTGCCGGATCGCAAACAGGTGAAGTCCTGTAAATACCAGGAAATAAACCAGGTTGATCGCTACAAGCGCTTTATATTTTTTAAATATCGTAAGGAAACTATCGGTAAAAATACTGAGTGTGTTGAACACCAGGAAGACAAACGCATAACCAAAGTTTACACCGGCTTTGTATTGCAGCACTCCGAACAAAAGAGCACAGGCCACGATAAGCCCTATTCCCAAACTCTTCCGGGTGGCATTAAGTGATCTGAAGATCTGGATTACTTTTGCCGGGGTATAGGAGAAAATAAAAGAAGCCAGGCCCAGGCCGGCAATGGCAAAAAAAGTATTGAACTGAGTCCAGAAATTCTGGTATACCCCAAAATCTGCCGGCTGCAGCTGGTGTGCGAACAGGTAAGTACCCAGGACCAGCGAAAGGTTGACAAATAGCCTGTTGATAAAAATCAATAAAGTGTCTTTGTACATAGCCTTAGTTTAGCGGTCCCTTTTCAGCGGCCAGGCATTTTGCTTTATCTAAATACTTAATTATGGTAGCGGGATTACCCGCGATCACACAGTATCCTTCTTCAAAACTTTTGGTAACTACAGCACCGGCACCTACGATGGTAAAATCGCCCAGGCATACGCCGGGCAATATCACACTTTGAGAGCCCAGCCAGCAATAAGCGCCGATCTTCACCGGCGGTGCATCGGTAAGTACCGCATTATTATAAAAGTCATGGTTCGAAGAAATGACGCTGACATTGGGACCAAAATTGGTATAAGCCCCGACTTCCACGCCATTTGTGGCATCAATATAATTATTGGGCGAGTCTCCCGGAAAGGTGCCTTCCCCGGCCTTCAAATTGATCCCGCCCCTTATTGTAGAAGTAAAGTGTACCGGCCAGCGGACATCAGCATTTTGCCTCAACAGTTTTCTGAAGAAAAAATCTGTAAGATAGAAACTGACCGGGTGGTCGGCTTTCCAGTTGAATATGCTCCTGATCCATTGCTTCATTAAGAACCTTGCCCTGCTTACTTTTTAAATACCGACAAACCAACGCAGTTAGCTACCTTAGCCTGTTGCGAATAAACAATCACGTATACACCGGTAGATTTAGCCACAAAACGCTCACTGACTACTGTTAAGCCCTCAGCATTTGTTTTATCTTTCCGCTTCAGTATATGATTTACGCTATTGTCGATCACATTGACCTGGTATTTAGTGGCATGACTGCCTAATACATATCTTATTTCGTAAGTTTCGCCGGCCTTACATTCCAGGCGTACGCTCATCAGGTTCTTGGAAGGAATATTCCCGGAACTGAAAAAAGCCAAATGGTATTGCTTAGCCTCCAGGTCTTTGTTCAGGTCTACCAGTTTGCTATGCACACTCAAATCGCTGCAGGATTCCGTACTGTTTACTTTTGCACTTTGTGGCTGCTGGGCAGTAACCGAAATACTACCACTTAAGAGCAGACCAATAAGTGAATATAGGTAACGCATATTTTTTTGTTTATGTAAAAGCGAAAATACTGAAATTTGCAGTATAAGCATTATTTAATCCGTGGCCGGTATCTACATTCACATTCCGTTTTGCAAGCAGGCTTGCAATTACTGCAACTTTCATTTTTCCACTTCTTTAAAACATAAAGAGGAAATGGTAGTGGCGCTCACACAGGAGCTCCGCAACCGGAATGCTTACCTGGCACAGGAACTGGAAACAGTGTACCTGGGCGGCGGTACGCCTTCTTTACTGGCAGCGGGAGATTTACAAAAGATCTTTGCGGAAATCCGGCAAAGTTTTACTTTCCAACAATTAAGGGAATGTACCCTGGAAGCCAACCCGGATGATATTAACCCAACTTTCCTGGAACAATTAAAAAGTACACCGGTAAACCGCCTGAGCATCGGCATCCAATCTTTCCGGGAGCCTGATCTGAAATTTATGAACCGTGCCCATAACGCTGAAGAGGCTATTAACGCGGTTTCCCTGGCCCAAAAAGCGGGTTATACAAACATTACTATAGACCTGATCTACGGTACACCCGGCTTAAGCAATAAGGATTGGAAAGAGAACCTGGAACGGGCCATAGACCTGGGCGTACAGCACATCTCTTCTTATGCCCTTACGGTAGAGGAAAAAACAGCCCTGGCCCACCAGATCGCAAAAGGAAAAACACCCGAGCCCAAAGGTGAGCAGGCCGCCGAGCAATTTGAAATACTGGTGGAAACCCTTTGCAACAATGGCTTTGAACATTATGAAATATCAAACTTTGCAAAGCCGGGACATTATGCGATTCATAATACCAATTACTGGAACGGGGCGCATTACCTCGGCATAGGGCCCTCCGCCCATTCCTTCAACGGCCAAAGCCGGCAATGGAACGTTGCCAATAATGCCTTATACTGCAAAGGTATATTTGCCGGTGACCCCGTACATGAGGTAGAACTCCTCAGCCGGCAAGACCAGATCAATGAAACCTTGCTGACGGGTTTGCGGACCATGTGGGGAGTGGACCTGGATAAGTTCAGACAAAAATTCGGACCGGCCGCTTTTGATGGATTAATCTACCGGCTGGAACAGGAAAATTCTTTACATTATACCTTGACCGGACAACATTTAAAACTCACCGGGGCCGGTAAACTATTCGCGGATGGTATCGCTGCCCGTCTTTTCGAAGATTAAGCTTAAAACACCTATTTTTGTTAGACATAAAAGATACCATATGAGAATTGAGAACCAGAACAATATAAGTATTGATGAACTTTTAGATAACCTGAAGGATCGCTATCCATCCGCCGAGATCAAAAAACCATTTTTGACTAAAAGGAGTATTATTATCCCGGTTAATAATATGAAGCATGTGATCCGGCCCAGAGGTGCAGATTTTAATACCGATTTTGTACTTCCTATATGGATAGCTGTAGTAGCGCTATTCGGCAGCATCATTCTTTTTTCCGGAATCGTATCCCTGATCTACGGGCAGTTTATGTTTGGGATCGGTGGCGCTTTATGGATTTTCCTGGTAGTACTCGCGACAAAAGCAATTTATAAATCGACAAATAAAGAAGCATTCAATGCTTTTTACAGTGATGTTCGGGAAGCAATGACCAGCACAAAAAGTGACTCCAGTATTTTCTAATTATAGCTAAATGGTCCTATTGAACTAAGCTCAATAGGACCATTTACTTTAGTTAACCTCTTCTATTTATAATACAATTACGCTTCCAGGATCGATTTAAGATCTGCCGGGGAGTACGCGATTGATTTTAGGGTTTTATTATCGCTTTTACGATAGACCAGGAACAAACCCTCCTTTTCTTCAAAATAACTTTCTGTTCCGTCTTTATCAAAGTAATGTTTCATCGTCGCCTCGGCTTCTTCTCTGCTCTTACAGGCTTTACTCATATTGGACCGTTGCACTTCTTCAAACAATACTGCAAATTTATCCTGCAAGCCGAATTCAAGAATAGCACCTGAAAGTACATACTGGAGGTCACAAAGGGCATCTGCCACTTCCACGATATTATGATCTTTTATTGCCGTTTCCAGTTCTTTCAATTCTTCTGCGAGTAAGGATACGCGTAACTGGCTCCTGGCCTCAGAAGGGATTGCCGGGGCCGCTAATATAGGATGTTGAAAAGTGGTATGAAATTCGGCTACGGAGGTTAAAGATTTGGGGTCTTTCATTTTTTTGCCGGCAAAGCTAAACTAAATTTTACCAAAGCACTTTGAATGAGCTATTCATTCCACAAAAAAAGCTACCCTTAATCCGGGTAGCTTTTGCTTATGATAAACCAAATTATTTAGTCAGCTTTGTCTTTGGTAATTCAACCGTACCCGGGTCTTTCCAGGTGCCTTCTTTTTGTGCTTTTTTCTTTACTACTTCAGCACGCTTATCACTGTCCGGGTGAGAGTTCATCATTTTTTCATAGCCACTTTGCTTAGTCGCACCACCAGCCAAAAGCGCCAATTTTTTAAACGCGGTATAAGCACCCATTACATTGTAGCCGTTCTTCTTCATAAAATCATAGGCATACTCATCTGCTTCAGACTCCTGCTTACGGCTGTGGGAAGCCTCCAGCATGGCATTCGCCATTTTACCTAATTGACTTTCTGATAAGGTTTGTACCGTACTTGAAGCGGAACCTGCCGCATCAACAGCAGCGGCTTTCAGGTAAGCGCTTTTCATCGCATCCTTGGTATCTTCATTTTTTACGTGCCCGATTTCGTGGCCAATGATCGACAATAATTCATCGTCGGTCATGATATCCATTAATGAAGAAAATACCCGAACACTACCATCTGCACAAGCGAAGGCGTTGATGTCTTTCACCAGGTATACTTTATAATTCAGGGACAGGCCGTCCTGGCTTTTATGCTTGCCGAACAAACGGTTCAGGCGAACCGTATAAGGATCTTTGGGTCCCGCCACCTTATTGTTATTGTCCATCCACTCTACCGCTTCTTTAGAAAGCTTGATGGCATCGGCATTAGAGAAAGAAAGCGCGCCAACCCCTTTAGAAGCCGCGTTAGCTGCTTTTCCTAAGTTAATTTTTTGGGCCTGTGCAGCACCCATACAGCAGGCTGCCATAAAGCAGCTCAATACCAGCTTTTTCATAAATTTTTGTTTTTGCTTTTTGTTGTTTTTTGTTTTAGAAGAAGTTCCAAATTTATATAAAAAGACCCAATTAAGTGTTAAGCTTAATTGAACATTGCCCATTTATGGAACAAAGAAAATTATCCTTAATTTTTTTCTGAAGTTCTTGAAGATCATTGCTTATATAATTAAAGAAAAATGTATAAATATTTACTTAAATAATGATCAGTAACAGGTATTATTCCATGTTGATCAAAAAAACCGAAGAGTAATAAACCCTTGTTAATAACCTACTAAAGCTGTTCATTGCGGGTCCATTTGATGGCCGGAACGGTCCATGAAGGTAGCGGGTGATACAGAAATCCATGGCCCAGCTTTTCACTAAGCTTAATTTGTTCAAAAGCTTTTGCTTCTGGTGAACGTGCTTTCCAGTGATCATAATTTTTGCCCGCAATGGTATCAGAAGGATCATAGATGCATAAGATACGACCGTGAAAACGCCAGTCATTTTCTTGCTCTATGGTCGTATTATTGCCACCCATCAGGATATAATTTATGGGCTGCGCATTGATATTAGAAGTTGTAGCCGCAATCAATGCACCTTTTGAAGCCCCTATCACGCTGATATCTTTGGGTACTATACCGGTACGGATCATACTGTCAATCATCCGGGATACTTTTTGTGCATATGGAGTTACTTCTGTATTTTCCGGTCGCAGCTCACAATATACCTGGGCATTGCCGTTCTTTAAGGCCACCAGGATGCTGTCCAGTTCGTATTTACCATGTTCTTCGCTAAAGGCGGCTTTACCCTGCAGCTCTACGATGCGGCCGTGCAGGTAAATGATGTGGCGGATATTTTGTTCCGGGCTTACCGTACCTACTGCATCGTGTTTATTTTGTTGTTGGTCGCTGCTATTATTGCAGGACAATAGAAGTAGGGTTATTAAAGATAGGAAGTAGTACTTCATAAAATGCAAATTAATTTTTGAGCGCATTAATAAGCTAAATGATAACCCACTAAAACACCTTTTTTAAATACAAGCGTTTGTAATTGCCGGCCACTTCTATCGTAAATGCACCATTCACCATCAGCAGAAGAATGTTGTAACTTTTGAAACCTGTCTATCCTGATTTCTATATCATTCTCTATCGGTAGTTCAAATTCAAACCTTTCTATTAGGTTTGAAGAATCCGCTAAAAAATTGCCCTCCATTTGTTTTTGTCCATCGTTATAATAAAATACCCATTTCCCGTATTCCAATCCATTTTGATATTGACCTCCTATCAATAAAACACCTAAATCATTCCAAATGCTGTATTTTCCGTGAGCCTTCCTATTGACAAAGTATTTTTCTTCCACTTTAGTTCCATTAAGGTTATAGCTGAATTTAGATTCAATAAACCCTTTCCTGATCTCATAGATTATTTTCCCGGATGAACTCTTCAACTCTAATGTTCCCTCAAGTTGATTACCAATTTGCCTAACTACAGTATAATAGGTTGATATAGTCAAAGAATCATGTGCCCATCTGATCACCTTATCCTGCGCACTAGTCAAATGGGCACCCAAAATCAGCAATCCGGCTATTAAAAATACTTGCTTCATAAATTTGTTGCTGTTAAAGTGGATCAATCTCCTTTCAAATATAATCAAACGCAATTTGATCGCATAAAAAAATAAGGATGCGATAATTCGCATCCTTATTCCTAATATTATTTATAATCGTTGATTATCCTTGTACCGCTTTCTGAACCAGGTCAGCAGCTTCGCTTAACAAGATCGCAGATTGTACTTTCAAACCAGACTCTTCAATCAGTTTCTTAGCTTCCGGAGCATTAGTACCTTGTAAACGTACGATGATCGGAATTTCGATATTACCTAAGTTTTTATACGCTTCGATCACACCTGCAGCAACACGGTCACAACGAACGATACCACCGAAGATATTGATCAGGATCGCTTTTACGTTTGGATCTTTCATGATGATACGGAAACCTGCTTCTACTGTTTGTGCATTTGCAGTACCCCCTACATCCAGGAAGTTAGCCGGCTCACCACCTGCTAATTTGATCATATCCATGGTAGCCATGGCCAGACCGGCACCGTTTACCATACAACCTACGTTACCGTCTAATTTTACATAGTTCAGGTTGAATTCGCCTGCTTCAACTTCAGTTGGATCTTCTTCAGATTGATCTCTTAATGCAGCCAGGTCTTTATGACGGATCAAAGCATTTTCATCTAAGCCCATTTTACAGTCTACCGCTAAAATCTGATCATCAGAAGCTTTGAACAATGGGTTGATCTCTAACATTTCACAATCCAGACCTACGTAAGCATTGTATAAGTTAGTTACGAATTTGATCATATTTTTTTGCGCTTCACCGGTCAGACCTAAGTTGAAAGCGATATTGCGTGCCTGGAAGCCTTGTAAAGAATAACCAGGTTTTACAAACTCTTTATAAATTTTTTCGGGTGTATTGTGAGCAACATCTTCAATATCCATACCACCTTCAGTAGAATACATTACCACGTTTTGCTTGGTAGCGCGATCCAGAAGGATAGACAAGTAGAATTCCTGGCGCTCAGAAGGCCCATCATAATACATATCTTTAGCTACATATATTTTGTTTACTACTTTACCGGCTTCACCTGTCTGGATAGTAACCAATGTATTACCTAAAATGTTCTTAGCAACTTCACCTACCTGCTCTTCGCTTTTTACTACCTGTACACCGTGTTGCGCAGGAACTTCTTTCATAGTACCTTTACCACGACCACCGGCATGAATCTGCGCTTTGATCACTGCAAATTTGCTTCCGGATTCTTGAGCGATTTTTTGGTAAGCCGCTACTGCTTCTTCCGGAGTGGATACCGCAACGCCAGTCTGGGTGGGAACATTGTATTTTCCTAAAAGTTCTTTAGCCTGATATTCGTGTAAATTCATTTTTACGGATTTTGAAAATTTAATGCTGCAAATATAACATATTCACCTTGTAATATGAAGATTTGATTTATAATTAAGGCCCTGTTAATATTGCCCCGCTATTTTCCGGTACATTTCCGGGAACAGCGGATTGCTTTTAAGGGAGTAAAAGTGTTCCCGGGCTTGCCACATCTTTTTTAAATACATAATTTCGGAGTACCCAGCAGGTGTAAATAAGACAAATGATAATGATGATGATCAGATTATCTTTAAAAAGTTCGGTAAATGAGCCGGGAGTATATATGTTCTCTGTACCATCAGCATTGATTTCTATATAATAATTATTAGCAAAGTGTAAGCCTATAGGTACTCCTATGTTTTTGGTAAGCAGGTACAACATGCCAAAGGCGATACCATAAAAGAAGATATAGACTAGAAGATAATGATTATAGGAAAAAGCATGCAATATGGAAAAGGCAATAGAGGAAGTAAAAATATAAATATAGGTATCGTCCATTTTACCGGTCAATGTGCCGGACATATAATATCGGAATATGATTTCCTCCATAAACACCTGGACAAATACGGTTAAAATAACAGTCAGCTTAAACGCATCTTTTAGCGTGACTAGCGCTCCCGGAGCAGACTGTATGTAATCCAAGCCATAAAAAAGACTCAAAAAAATAAGTGCACTTAGTAAGAAGCCTCTTATTTTAGTAGCAAGATTGAGTAATCCAAATTTTGGCAGCAGTCGCTCATTCGTATAGCAACTTCTGATGTATAAGATAAGTAATACTGCTCCCGCAAGGTAAAATAAATTACCTATTTCGCTCAACAGTCCTCTGTCTTTTTGAAATAAAAGCGTGTTTAGCAATATCAAAACAAAGAATAAACCCAGCCCAATCAAAGATTGGACCAGGTTTGCTTTCAACTTATTAAAGATCAGCATAATATACGGCATTATAGGTTTTCAAAAACAGGTTGATCTGTAACGCTTAAGTTATTAAACTGATATCCGCCTTCAACTTTTATAACAACCTGTTGAGGAATGTTTAAATAGACAGACTCCTCAGAGATGTGTAAAGAGCGATCCGGCATCAAAAAGGTATCCTTATCATAACCGGAAATTTCAAATACAGCGTTGGACTCGCTATAACCTATACCAAATGAGAGTTCCCATTCACAATCTGATCCGATGCCCTGGCAGGGAATATGTACATAGTTTGGCCAGTAACCCGGGGTATAATTAAAACAGGCGCCTTGACCATGACACTGCGAAGAGGGATGTCCAGCTTTAAATTTAACTTTTCCACCAAAAATATCTTTTGCTCTAACTTTATTTTTATAGCTTGGTTGGGTAGTACTATTTTCTTCTACGATCTGTTTTTCTTTCTCGCATGAGCTAAAAGCTGCAATTAATGCAAGCGAGATAATACATTTTTTCATTTTCATTGATTTTAGTAGGTAAAAAATTGATTATTTATTTTTCAATCGTATGAAAGGGCCTATAAATAATTGCAATTATTTAATACAAAATTAAATAAATATTTATGAGATATGAAAAAATATATTAAATTTTCAATTATGAAAATATTTAATTTTATTGCTTAATTTTAATCTTTGTAAAATTTTATATGAAGAAGAAAGGGGGAGAAAAGTAGCAATTATTTTTTCTTAGTACAATAGGCGATGTACTCACAATTATAGGGCTTGTGGCACTGTGCTCCCATAGCAACAGCAGGTTCCTCAGCCTGGAGCAAGGTTTCCAAAAGTTTGGGTATAAGTTCTTCAAAACGGGCCAGCTCGGCTTCCAACACTTCGGTCATGTCTTTAATTACGAAACTATCCTCCCCATCATTCAATACCAGGTAAAAATGTACCAAACCCGGCCGGGCATTTTTGATCACATAATACTGTATGGCCATATCCCTTATAAAGACCTCTTTAAGCTCTGTCCCGTTCTTAACCTCGTAAATATCGAAACTACCATTTTCATTTATCCTGCACACATCCGTCATGATGAGGGTCTGCCGGTACAAAAAACAGGCTTCAAATAATGTGGCCGCCTGCTTTTGCTCAAAAACAGCTTTGGTAAAGGAAGCTCCTATAGCATAAACATCTTTCCCCAGGACCTTATCTACTGCTAATCCTTCCGGGAAAGTTTCCTTAAAAGTGGCTTCAAAGCTTTTACCGGTAGCAAACTTTTGCAGTGTAAGCGTATCATGTGGCGTCTTCTCTTTCGGCTTATGCTTTAACAGGTATAGATAACGCTCACATTGCATGCCTTTGATCACGGTCGTTTTTGATAATTTAAAAAACTCCGGCATTAAAGAACGCAAATGGATATTTGAAGACATGTATCTGAAAAAGATTTACTTTTATGGCATGCTGCACAAACAGCGTTTACTAAAAATGAAGCATACAACCTTTGCAAATATACTTGCTTTTTTACTGTTAGGCGCTATGGGCGCCTGCAGCAATACTGCAGATCAGCAAACCGCCACAGACCCGCAACAGCATACAGCAAGTCAGGAAAAAAACAGGCAACAAGCAGCAAATCTGCCTAAAGCCGGAAGTTTCGGTGAAAAACTGGCACAGGCAGCCGTATCCATTGTAGATCCTACTGTAAGATATACTCCCGATTACGTGGTACTGGCTTATCCGGGCGGCGATGTTCCGGCCGGCACCGGCGTGTGTACCGATGTCGTCATCCGCAGCCTAAGGAAACTGGATATTGACCTGCAAAAAGAGGTGCATGAGGACATGAAAAAAAACTTCTCTTTGTACCCCAAAACATGGGGCCTTAAATCAGCTGATAAAAATATTGACCACAGGCGGGTACCGAACCTGATGAAATATTTTGAACGCAAAGGCTATAGCCAGCCGGTGACGCAAGCGGGCAAAGATTACCTTCCCGGTGATATCGTCACCTGGGTGCTCAGCAATGGCCTCACCCATATCGGGGTGGTGAGCAATAACCCAAACCGAAATGAAAGTCACTATAAGGTTGTGCACAATATCGGCGGCGGACAAGTAGAAGAAGATGTTCTTTTTGAATATAAAATTACGGGGCATTACCGGGTCAGATAAAAATTTACTTATGAATAATTTTCTGGTATATTTTTTACTGATTCCTAATAATCAGCTGATAATGAGCCTATTGATGAAAGCATTTACTGTTGCGGTTTTCCGGCCCGAATGAGCAAATTATAAACTTTTTACTCTCAGACAATAATAGTCGCGTTTTATAACAATAAATCTGATTCATACTCTATATTTGTTTAACAAATAATTTACAAGTATGCATCAATTGTACAAGTTTTGCTTCGGCGCATTGCTGGCATTCTCTACGCAGCCCTTAATGGCGCAATCCCAGTTTTTCAATCCTTTAACCTCAGTTAAAACACAGCAAGACCAGAAAGCGTTACAAGCTGCCTATAATAAATTCAACAGCTTTAAGCTTTTCGAACAGGATGCCCGCCAGGTAATGGCTGCCAAAGAGGCCCTCAACAATATCTCTATTCCATTACCCGATGGCAGGATCATAGATTTCAAAACCCGGAACAGCGGCGTGCTTTCCGATGAATTTCAAAAATCCAACCCTGATCTTAAAGCATTAAAAGGCATCTCTGCTGACGGTTTATTCACCATCCGGTTTACCTTAAGCCCGATGGGCTTTATGGGTAAAGTACGGGAAACCTCAAGCGGCAAGACCTGGTACTTTGAGCCTTTGCATCCTACACAACCCCAGCTCCTCGTCGCTTACGACAGCAAAGATATTAAGATGACGGCCGGCAATATGCCACGGTGTCTTACCGAAGATAAGATCGAACTCGAAGCTATTCCACCTGCGGGCGGTTCACGCTTTTTCTCTTCTTATGGTGACTGCCTCGTACGCACCTATCGTATGGCAGTAACCACTACCGGTGAGTACACGACCAGCGCTGGGGGGCAGGCCAATGCAACGATCCGGGCTACCAACTCGGTGAATAATGTAAGCGAAATCTTCGAAAGAGATGTAACCGTAAGATTTCAACTGGTGACCAACAACAACCTTATATACCCGGATGCTGGTTCAGACCCCTTTGCAACCGGACTTAATGGTAGCGCAACATTGTCAGAAGCTATTGGTGTATTCAATAATAACCCGGGTACTGCCGCATTTGACGTAGGTATCGTGTTCGGTGAAGGCAACGGATGGGGTGGGGGTATCGCTTATTTAGGTGGCGTATGTAATAACTCTATAAAAGGCGGTTCTGCAGCCGGTTTACCCAGCAACTCTACCGGTTATGGTTTTGACAATGTAGTGGCCCATGAAATAGCACACCAGTTTGGCGCCACACATACCATGTCGGCCAATACCGGGCAATGTGGCGGCGGAAACCATTCCCCATCCAGCTCCTGGGAAACCGGTGGCGGCTCTTCCCTGATGGCTTATGCCGGTGTATGTACCGGGTTAGCTTATCAAAATGCTTCCGATGATTATTTTCATGCCGGTAGTATCGGTCAGATCATCACTAAGCTGTCTACGGCCACCTGTTCTTCCAATAGCGCCAGTAATAATGCCAGCCCGGTGACCACCACTACAGGCAATACGTTTAATATCCCGCATAGCACGCCTTTCAGACTTACGGTCAATGCTACCGATGGCACAGATGTTTTGACATATGCTTTTGACCAAATGGATGCCTACGGCGGTAGTGGTATCAGTACTTTACCCAGCCCGACGGCTACATCAGGGCCTTTATTCCGCTCTATGTATCCATCCACAGCTAATACCCGTTATTTTCCTGCACTTTCCGTCCTCACCGGCACCAGCTCCGGCAGTTTCGAGGTATTGCCTGGCGTAGCCCGTACAATCAACTTCAGAGCCGTAGTAAGAGATAACCGGGATGAGGCAGGCTGTGCAGCCCAGGAAAATTTTGTAGTAAATACGCAGAATTGCGGCGCTTTTGAATTTACCAATCTCAATACCGCAACCTCGCTTACCGCTAATGGTACCAATACCGTTACCTTAACCTGGAACACTGCAACAGCTTGTGTACCTACGGCCAATATCAGGATCCTGTTTTCAACCGATGGGGGTAAAACATTTCCGCATGTTGTAAGCAACAGCACCGCTAATGATGGTACGGAAACCATCATAGTACCTAATCTGACTACTTGTGACGGTCGCTTTATGATAGAGGCTATAGGGAATGTCTATTTTAATATCAACAGGGCAAAAATTGACATCACTTCCGCCTGTACCGCAAACGGAACTACTTTTGCTCCCGACAATTCGGTTAGTGCCAATACCAACAGTCCTGATCTAAACCTGAGCCTGAGCCCTGCCTACAGCAGCGGCACTGTTGCCAACCCGGTAGCCGGGCAGATCCTGGGAACGGACATAGACGACAACCTGACGCTTCCCAATAACACATACAGCAGCTGTACCGATTTCAGCAATGTCATCAAATATAAGACGATCACTATTTACCCTTCGGTAACCGGTAGCTACACCTTCCCGACCTCCGGTACTGTAGTCAAGCTCTATTCCGGAGACTATAATCCTACCAATAAATGTAGCGGACTTCTCGGTTCAAATTATACCCATACCGGAGGTTTAAGCAGTGCGGCTTTTACGGTTACACTCTGTAAAGATCAGAAATACACTTTGTTGTTATCTACCTTTAATCCTCCAAGCTCTTATCCGGTTAACTATAGCATAAACGTGACCCTGCCAGCCGGAGCGGTCTTCAACACAGGGATGGCCAATCCAGGTTTAAATTACTTCTATGTAATTGTGAACAGTACCGGCAACACAGTACATAAAATTGTTACGACTCCCGATATGAGGTCGGCAAGCGACTACCCGGTAGGTAGCTATACGGTTTACGGCCTGTCCACATCAAGTACGCTGACCAGCCTGAGTGCTTACGAAAATGGCCCGTTCGCTGCTTTGCAAACAGCCGCATTAAATCAAACCGGTGGCATGTGTGCCCAGCTTTCTGCAAACAGTAAGTCTGTGACGATCATCTCGCCAACGCCTACTCATTTATTGTCTTTCGAGGCCCGTAAATCCGCTAAAAATACGGCTCTACTGAGCTGGAAGGCCACAGAAGATCATGATGCCGGCCAGTATATCCTGGAGCGCAGTGAAGATGGCAAACAATTCAGCCCGATCTCCAGTACTGCTTTTCTCGCCTTAAACAAAATGGCAGAAAATAGTTATGAAGTAGAAGACCTTCAGTTTGCGGCACTGAACGTAAAACAGGTTTTCTACCGTTTAAGAATTGTCTCTTATGACGGTTCAAACCAGTTATCGAATGTCCGTATGCTGACGAACCAGCAGCTAAACAATTTCGAGGTGAAGATTCATCCGAACCCTGTTGGTCAGGCACTGCTGAACGTGGACCTGAGTAATGCCGAAAATGGCAACTACCAACTGGAACTTTTTGATGTTTTAGGCAAAACTATCCTGAGCCAACAAGTAATGAAAAATGCTGCCGGCAGCAACTTTAAACTGGATTTGCAACAGCAAGCTTCGGGGATCTATTATTTAAAAGTATCCGGTAAGGATAAAGTAAAGACCTTCAAGGTGGTCAAATAAACCAGTCTTAAAATAAAAGCTGAAGGGCGGATTCAATATTGAATCCGCCCTTCAGCTTTTATTAAAAAGATACTAAAATTAAAGTTTATTCATGATACCATCTACGATACCGTACCTGATCGCTTCCTGCGCGTCCATCCAGTAATCGCGTTCCATATCACGCTTTACTTTTTCAAAATCCTGGCCACAGTTTTCTGCCAGAATCTTGGTACCGAGTTCTTTTGTTTTCTGGATCTGCGTCGCATGAATTTCCAGGTCGGCGCTCACCCCGCGGAAATAACCGCCCAGGCTTGGCTGGTGGATCATTACCTCACCATGAGGGAAAATAAAACGCTTACCTTTTTCACCCGCACTCAACAGGATAGAACCCATACTGGCCGCTAATCCCATACAGATGGTGCTTACCGGCGATTGGATCATTTTCATCACATCATGGATCACCATACCGCTGGTGACTACGCCACCCGGACTGTTGATGTAAAATTTAATTTCTTCACCGGGGCGATCCGCATCCAATAAAAGTAAGCGGTTCACGATATCTTTTGCCGACTTATCTTCTACGGGACCCCATAGATAGATATTACGGTTTTTAAAAAATAATTCTTCCTGTTTCTTAGCCCACATACTTCCGGGGATATTATCCACCTGTGGCTTTTCCTCTTCTTCTTCCTCCTCTTCGTCTTCCATTCTGATATTCAGCTGGTGCAATTTATCTATATTCATTGTGCTCAATTTTAAAAGGTTAATTAGGGTTTTTTAGCTTTTCTAGGGTTTACCGCTAAAACTTCATCAACGATACCATAAGCTTTAGCTTCCTCTGCCAGCATCCAGAAATCACGCATACTGTCTTCGGCAATTTTTTCGAAAGGCTGACCGGTATGTTCAGAGATAATAGTATAAAGGTTCTCTTTTATTCTTTTGATTTCTTTAACCGTTACTTCGATATCTGTAGCCTGGCCACCAATCGCACTGCTTGGCTGGTGGATCATTATACGGCTGTGACGTAAAGCCGTTCTTTTACCTTGTGTACCCGCACACATCAATACGGCGCCCATACTGGCAGCCATACCGGTACAGATTGTCGCAACATCGGGGTTGATAATCTGCATCGTGTCATAGATACCCAAACCGGCATATACACTACCGCCGGGGCTATTGATATACATTTGAATATCACGGGAGCGATCAGCGCTTTCCAAAAACAATAATTGTGCGGTAACGATGTTGGCTACATAATCATTAATAGGCTCTCCCATAAAAATGATCCGGTCAACCATCAGTCTGCTGAATACATCTATTGCCTGCATCTGCATCGGGCGCTCTTCTATGATATAGGGAGTAAGTGCGGTTGGATCGGCACTGACATGAGCAGCATATTGATCAAAGGTATTGCTGCTAATCCCTTGATGATGTATCGCGTATTTTCTAAATTCTTTTGAATCCATAATAATATATCTTTAATTAAGCTAGTCTTTACAAATATCAATCCAAAAAACCGGAATGCCAAATTTGCAGGTTTAATAAATAAAGACCTGCCGATAAGTACATTTTCCTATAATTGCGCTTTAATTCCGTCCCATAAACGGACTCTCATTTCCAGGGAACGGATAGCCGCATCCGTAGCTTCCTGCCATTTCGCAGCATCGTCGCCACATAGCCTGCTCACCATTTGCATGCCCAGGTCGCTGTGCTCGCCGCCATCTACTTCAATATGTCGCTCCAGATAATATTTAAGAATCGACAATTTTTCGGGGTAAGTGGTGGCCAGCGAACGAACGAGGCCAATAAACATATCTGGGATAATATCTTCCCGGCCAAAGGTGAATACGGAAGCAATAATATGCACCGGCGCCTGAAAAGCGATATCAAAAGTATAGGTCAGGAAAGCTTTTATGGCTTCATGAAGCGGGCTTGCCGCAATATACTCCTTGTAATTTTCTGCGGTCAGGCCGGCAGAAAAATCAAGTACGGGCTGGGTATCCGCACCCAGTTGTGTCATAGCTTCCAGGTATAATTCAAAATGGCTGCAACGTTTTCCCTGCTCATCTACATCACTTTCTTCACCGGTAACGATCTCATTGATCAGGAATCGGGTTTCTGCATCACCTACCGGTTGCCAGGGCAGGCTAACGGAGGTTAATCGAATTTGAAGTGCTTTAAGCAAGCTCATAAAGTCCCAGACTGCGTAGACATGGTTTTGGGTAAACACTTTCAGGTTTTCCATTTCCTTTATACTGCTATAAAGAGGATGGTCAGCCAGTTGCTGACGCAAGGGATTAAGGGCAGCTTGCAGCTGGTCTATTTTTGAAGCGCTAATGGTTGCAGACATGACATTCAATATTTTGCTTGCAAAATTAGGCTTTAGCCGTTATAGGGAAATAGTAATTCTATGCTAAAATTTTTCCGGCTTGAAGGGTTTCATTGTACCTATGCAGCTGCGGACTTCACTTTGTCGATTAAGATTTACAGCCTGGCCTTCTGGTTTAAACCGGGTATTTGGAATTTCAAAATAGGCTTCCTCAATATCTGCACCGCCCCATTCTACAAGCGTAAAGCCTTTTCTTAACGGTGTAGCTATTGCCTGGGCAGGAATAGAAAAAGGCCCGGGTACTTTTGCGAACTCCATGAAGACCCTGATTTCTGTATCCGGTACCGGTATCACCTTATTTGTAGAAACTACGTTGTAAGCTGCTCCCGTTCTGAAATGAATAAAATTCCATTCATTCTTTTGCATTATCGGCGTCCAGAACACGATAAAATCATTGTATTCATGTGATTTCAGGCCCATTTGGGGCAAATATTTTTGAAAAAATGCTACCAGGCTATCTTTATGGACTACGAAGCCTGTAGTATAAGTAGTTTGTTCTTTAGTAAATGACATTTTCCCATCCCAAAACAGGTATTGATGTTCCCGGCCATCATTTTTATCGGTCAGTGTGCCACCTGGCTGAGCGATCACCTGCCAGCCGCTTTTATAAGGTGGATAGGTGAAGTCCAGTTTGCCATTAAAGTTCACCTGCAGATTAACTTCCGTTTGTTTTTCAGGATACAGATAGATGACTGGCTTATAAACAGTAATTTCATCTTCACCTGATAACTCTTGCAATTTTACATTGATGGTATCTTTATCTTTTATCTTAATGGTCTTTGTCTTGGTTCCGGAATAATCAAAAACCAACGCTCGCCTACGCGTATCAAATTCTTTAGGTATTTCAATCCTGTAAAAGCCATCCTCATCCGCCGATGTCCCTATATTAGCCCCTTTGATCTGAATCGTTGCTCCCTGCAAGGGTTCCCCTTCACAATCTGTGACCTTTCCAACGATGGTTCTCTGCGCAAATAATTGACTCAAAGAAAATAAACTGCATATTATAAATACTAAACTCCTGTACATACCCCGCATTTTGTAATTCAGATGTATTTCCAGGTGCAAAAGTTGGAAAATACCCGAAATTTCTTTGCGGGCTCATTTCCTGATAGCCATTCCCCGGCTTTCAAATCCTTTAGTCCTTCCATGAGTAATTTCCGCTAAAAAAACTACATTTGCATATTAAACCAGAGTACATATTATGCAGTTTTTAGATTTTGAGAAGCCGATTGAGGACTTAACACAGCAATTGGAAAAAATAAAAGCTTTGGCAGAAAAGAATAATGTGGATATGTCCGCTTCTGTAAATGAGCTGGAAACAACCATTGCCAATACCCGGAAAGAAATCTATTCTAACCTGACGCCATGGCAAAGGGTACAATTGAGCCGTCACCCGGAACGCCCCTATACTTTATATTACATCAACCAGATCTGTGATACCTTCACCGAACTGTTTGGCGACCGTAATGTAGCCGATGATAAAGCGATCGTAGGTGGTTTTGCAGAAATAGACGGTAATTCTGTTATGCTGATCGGGCATCAGAAAGGGATCAATACCAAACAACGCCAGATACGTAACTTCGGTATGGCTAACCCTGAAGGGTACAGAAAGGCATTGCGCCTGATGAAACTGGCAGAAAAATTCAATAAACCCATCGTTACCTTAATCGATACTCCGGGAGCCTTCCCGGGCCTGGAGGCGGAGGAGCGCGGACAAGGCGAAGCGATTGCCCGTAACCTGTTTGAAATGGTGAACCTGAAAGTTCCGGTGATCTGTATCATCATAGGTGAAGGAGCCTCTGGCGGTGCCTTAGGCATCGGTATCGGCGATAAAGTAGCCATGCTGGAAAATACCTGGTACACAGTAATCTCCCCGGAGAACTGCTCTACCATCCTGTGGCACAGCTGGGATTATAAAGTACAGGCTGCAGAACAATTGCACCTGACCTCTAAAGACATGTCTTCTTTCGGATTGGTAGACGACGTAATTCCGGAACCGGAAGGCGGCGCGCACAACCAGCCTGAAGCTATGGCAGCGACCCTGAAGCAGTACATCCTCGACAATATCAAGAAATTATCTGCTGTAAAAGCAGATAAACGCGTAGAACAACGGATTGATAAGTTCTCCAAAATGGGCGTATACGACGAAATTTAGTCTTCAAAAAACATATAAAAATATAAAGGCGAATGAGCTTTAACGGAGTTGGTGTGGCCTTGGTCACACCTTTTAACGCAGATAAGCGTATTGATTTCGAAGCATTAAAAAAACTGGTGGATTTCACCCTAGAAGGTGGGGTTGATTTTTTAGTCGCTTTAGGAACCACCGCGGAAACCCCTACTTTAAGCACAGAAGAAAAACTGGCTGCGCTAAACTGTATTATTGAGCATAACAATAAACGAAAGCCTATCGTTCTGGGCCTGGGCAGCAATAGTACACAAGAAGTACTGGACGGACTCAAAAAGTACCCGATGGACCAGGTAGACGGTATCTTAAGCGTAGTACCTTATTATAATAAACCTTCTCAGGAAGGATTATTCCAGCACTTCAGTGCTATCGCCAGTGCTACAGATAAACCGATCATACTTTATAATGTTCCTGGCAGAACGGTGACTAATATGCTGCCGGAAACTTCGATCCGCCTGGCTAATGCCCATAAAAATATCGTGGCCATTAAAGAAGCCAGCGGCAATATGGCCCAATGCATGGAACTGGTGCAAAATGCACCGGAACATTTCAGCGTACTGTCCGGTGACGATAACCTGATCGTTCCACAGGTAGCGATCGGCTTTAAAGGCGTAATCTCGGTTGCGGCCAATAGCTTCCCAAGATATTTCTGTAAAATGGTGCACGATTGCCTGGCCGGCAATTTTGATACCGGCAGACAATTACATTATAAATTATTAAAAGGCATCGACCTGCTGTTTGCAGAAGGTAATCCTTGCGGTGTAAAATATGTATTGCACAAAAACGGCATCATCAGTAATGAACTGCGCCTGCCATTGATCCCGGCTTCTGAAAAACTGGCTGCGGAATTTGATGCTTACTTAGCCCAACTTTAAATTATAAATACAAGCTGCCCGAATGAAGCACTTACCCAATATTCTTACGCTGTGTAACCTGGTTTGCGGTTGTATCGCCATTTCCTTTGTCCTGACCGCGCATCCGCACCTGATCACGACTAATGGCGGTATGGATTATTATCCCATATTAGGCTCTTCAAAATTAGTATACGGCAGTTATTTTATCATACTGGCAGCCTTGTTTGACGTATTTGACGGCCTGGCGGCAAGAGCTTTAAAAGCGGAAAGCCCGATCGGTAAAGACCTGGACTCCCTGGCGGATGTCGTTTCCTTCGGCGTAGCCCCGGCGATGATCATTTACCAGATGTTGTGGATGGCTTCCATGAGCGAGCCAAAAGCAATGGAAGTAAACCCGTTCATTACCTTCCTGGCCTTCTTATTGCCTTGTTTTGGTGCGCTGCGCCTGGCCCGGTTCAACCAGAACAATAAAGCACAATCGCAATACTTTTCCGGTATGCCGATCCCGGCAGCCGGGATTTTTGTAGCGCTTTTACCATTAGCCATATTCTCACAAACCGGTATCCTGGAAAGTTTCCGGGATCAGCTTACGGTCGGCATCCAGAATAAATGGGTATTGATCGGTTTCGTGGTAATCTTATCGGCACTGATGGTAAGCAAAAGACCGTTCCTGAAATGGAAAGCGCCGGTAGCCGGTATCGGCGGCTGGTGGGCCCATGGCCTAATCGTGATCGCTGCAGTAGCTGGTTTTATCCTACTGGGTTTTGCCGGTTTTATCATAGCCTTCTTGGTGTACATACTCACCTCAATACTTTATCGCTACCCCGCAGCTATTCAAAAATAACACTTCATGAAATTGTACCTGGTACCAACGCCTGTAGGCAATTTAGGAGATATTACTTTACGCGCTTTAGAAGTGCTGAAGCAGGCGGATGCCATCTTATGTGAAGATACCCGCACCAGCGGGAAGCTGCTGAAACATTACGATATTCAAAAGCCGCTTTACAGTTATCATCAACATAACGAACATAAAGTAACTGAAACCCTGGTGGCACAAATACAGGCAGGAAAAAGTCTGGCTCTAATTACAGATGCCGGCACACCGGCAGTATCCGACCCGGGATTTTACCTGGTGAGGGCCTGTGTACAGCATAATATTGAAGTGGAGTGTCTGCCGGGAGCAACCGCCTTCGTACCCGCATTAGCAGTATCCGGTCTTCCTACACAACGTTTTACATTTGAAGGATTCCTGCCCCAGAAAAAGGGCCGCAAAACTATGCTGGAAAAGTTGGCAGAAGAGGAACGCACTATAATATTGTACGAGTCTCCGCACCGGTTAGTAAAAAGTCTTGAGGAAATGAGCACTTTTATGGGCAACGCCCGGCAAGCTTCCGTAAGCCGGGAGATCAGTAAACTGTTTGCCGAAACGAAAAGAGGGACTTTAGAAGAGCTGGCCCATTACTACACAGCGCATCCGCCTAAAGGCGAAATCGTAATCGTAGTTGCCGGTAAAGAAGCCGTTAAGGCAAAGAAAAATAAATATAAAAACGAAGACGAAGAAGACGATTCAGAAGATTAATATTTGCTCAAACTATTATCTAGTCTTACTTTCGCATCTGAAAAATATAGCATTCAAAGAAAAGAACATAAATAATGAAACTTAAATTAATAAGTGCTGCAATTTTTTCCCTGGCTGTTTTAGCCGCCTGTGGCGATAAAGGAAAAAAATCAGCAAAAACTAATACGCCTGCACAAAGTGCCCAATCCAAAGATGAAAATACCGGTTTAAAACTGGCCTTTGTCAATGCGGATACCTTGAATAAATATTACCTGTACCTGAAAGACCAGGAAGCTGCCTTTAAGAAAAAACAGGATGCTTATGAAGGGGAGATGGCCAATAAAGAGAAAGCATTACAAAACGAGTTTGCCGCTTTCCAGAAAAAGATCCAGGGCGGTACCATGACGCAAACGGAAGGGGAAGCGACGCAAAAACGCCTGGGCCAACAACAACAGGCCCTGGAAAAGCGCCACCAGACGATCTCTGCTGAGATTGCAAAAGAACAAATGGCCATCCAGGAAGAGTTCCAAAAGAAACTGGATGAATTCTTAGCCAAATTCAACGAGGAAAAACAATATGATTTCATCTTTACTTACCTGAAAAGCGGTGGCCCGATCTTGTATGCCAACAAAGCTTATGATATCACCCAGGAAGTACTGGACGCGATGAACGAAGATTACAAAAGTGGTGGCAGCAAAAAAGACACCCCTGCTGCAGCAACAGATACTGCTAAAAAATAATCCCATAACTATATTACGAAGCCAGACCTTATTTTTGTCTGGCTTTTTGCTTTTATGATCCAGAATATCAAACACATTATTTTAGACCTGGGCGGCGTACTGCTGGATATCGATTACCAACGTACAGAAGACGCTTTTGTACAATTGGGCCTGAAAGATTTTGCACAGCATTACAGCCAGGCCACACAAAGTAATTTCTTCTCTGACTTTGAAACCGGGAAGATGGACGAAGAACAATTCATAAGCGGCCTGAGCGAGTGGATACCGGGAACCGTAAAGGCAGATGATATTATCGCCGCCTGGAACGCCATGCTGCTTGACTTTCCTCTAAGGAGATTACAGATCCTGCAGCAATTACAATTACATTACGATATCGTTTTGCTGAGTAATACGAACAGTATCCATGAACGGGCTTTCAATCAAATGCTTCGGGAACGTTGTGGTTTCAATACCCTTGCTGTATTTGTCGATAAAGTTTTTTACAGCCACCATATCGGTATGCGTAAACCGGACTTGGCTACTTTTGAATATGTACTGAATTATACGGGTTTTGATCCGGCCCACACTTTATTTGTAGACGATAGCCAGCAACACATCGAAGGGGCCAAAAGTGCCGGTATACAAACGATCTGGCTGGAAAAAGGCATGACAATAGAAGAACATATTTTCCTGAATAAATAAACCATTCCGGAAAATATTATTTATGTTTTACAGGAATCACCCCATTTTTATAAAAACTCAGGGCTTTCTGTAATAATTGTTCTAGCTGCTGTATGGGTAAATCTTCCTGCATATCCAGCAGCCATATTTTCATTCTTGAACGCTTTTCCGGCAACAGGAAAGGTGCTTCAAAACGCCAGCCTTCTACGAAACCTATATAAGGTTGCCTGTGTTTTTTATGAAACCAAAGATAACAGAACATCTTTCCTTTATAACTGAAAAACGGCATGCCATATTTAAGCTCATTCGTTATCCCTTGATCCTGGCTAAGTATAAGTGCGCTCATTGCGAGCATAAAGGAGCGCAAAGAATCTTCCTGTTGTTCATAAAAACTTTCAAGCCGGGATAACATTACTGCAAAGCTATATAAATAGGTACAACAAGTTCTTCTGTATTTTCATTGAATTGATAGACTTCGAAGTCGGCGGTATAAGCGCGCTCCAGGTCAGATTGCCAGATCTCCGTCCATTTTTTAAAAACGAACCCATCCTCCATTTTACCTTTTGCTTCAAAACAGGCGTAATTTCCTGCTGCAATCGTTAAGCCCTCCATTCCGTCAGGAATGCCTTCTAGTGAACTTACCCTGCAGCCCAATAAAGTAGTGTAGTCCTGCGTGTAATCTCCTTCATAATGGGTATAGACACAATAGAGTGCTTCATCCAGTTTATGAGGGATCTTATCGCTGATTTGTTCTGCAAAAAATCTTTGCCATAAAGCCGGGATGTCTTTTGCAGCCGCCCCGCTAATGTTGTTTGTTCTTACCGTAATTCCTATTAAATAAAAACCTTCCATTTGTTCCCCGTGCATATCTTTTAAGTTTATACTGTCCACAAAATTATATGGGTCCACTGACAGCAGTCTGTCAGTATAGACAGCTTCCTTCTGCCTTTACAGGCATTTATTTATGGAATTATGTCAATGCTTTCATCCTTTAGTTTAAATTGTATTGAATAACCTTAACAAAATACGTTTCATGCAAAAACTATTACTCCTTGTCTTACTTTTTTGTTTTTGTGCCTGCTCCGGGCCCGGTTCTCAAAAATTTCCCGTTAATACACAACTTAAGCAGGATAATATTGCCAGCCAGTATTTCGACATAGATACCCGGAAGGATACTACCCTAAAAACAAAAGGTGAGGCCACTATCTTCATCCCAAAAGAGGCTATTGCAGCAAAAGACGGCCGCACACTTGTAAAGCTGGAACTCAAAGAGGCGTATACCATCGAAGATATTTTAAAAGCCGGCCTGCGCACCAAAAGCGGCACGCAGGTTTTGAGCAGTGGGGGTATGTTGTTTTTAGATGCTGCTGATGCTACCCTTAAAAAGGGGATCAGTGTAAGTATTCCTTCTAAAAATGTAAAACCCGGGATGCAGCTGTTTGAAGGGAAGCCCACTGAAGAGGGTAGTATAGACTGGCAAAATCCTAAGCCGGCAGTTCAAAACAAACTGGCAGACAGCATCGCTTTGGGTAAAACTCTATTTACCACTAATTGTGCCAGCTGCCATCATCCGGCTAAAGATGCGACTGGGCCGTCCTTAGCATTTGCCCCACAAAGAAGAGACAAAAAATGGCTGAAAAAATTTATCTACAACAGTGCAGCACTTATTGCTTCGGGCGACCTGCTGGCCAATTGTCTCTATAACGAATGGAACAAAACGGCCATGACTAGTTTCCCGAATTTAACAGATGCAGAACTGGACGCACTCTACGTTTTTTTAAACGAAGAAAGTAAAAAGTTAAACCCGGCCGACTATCCTGATTTCCAGGAAAGCCTGGACAGCTGCAATACTTATTATGAAGCGAAGAGAGCCCTCGAAAAGCGGTTAAATATTTTAAAACAAAAATCCGGATCAGAAGCCACGCTGAATCAGGACAATATACCCAATACGGCTACTACTACGGGAACAATTGAAGTAAGCATCCCGATAGCAAAAGATAATTTCGTAGTTCCTAAAAGCGAAGTTGCTACCGATTACCAATTCACGATCAATACCTTTGGCTGGTATAATGTGGATATATTTATTGATGAGCTTCCCGGTTTCGTAAGCAGCAACCTTAAAGTAAGCATTAGTAATAAACTGGAGCCCATGTACAATGTATACCTGATCCTGCCGGATGATATGATCTGCACTGATGGCGGTTTTATGAAAGGTAGTAAAGAGTGGTACGCTTTTTATACGGATGATGGAAAAATACAATTGCCCCAAAATAAGCAAGCCTACGTATTAGCCTTCTGTGAGGAGGATGGAAAAATTTCTTTTGCCCTGGAAAGTTTCAAGACCGGTATTGATAATACTATAAATCTTAAAGCAAACCTGATTACCCGATCGGAAATGACGGAACGTCTGAAAATGCTGGATTTTAAAGGCTTTACAGCAGAAGTAAAAGAAAATAAACACGCGAAGGAAATAAAGCAACTCAAAGTAAACCTGGAAAATGTAGAAAAGCTTAAACCTAAAAATTCAAACTGCGGTTGTTATGCAATGGATGAACCGGAAGTATTAACAGACTCCACAATAAGCCGGTAATAAGCATTTGAATCTAGAAATGAAAGCGGGCACCTATAAGCTACAATTCATGTCGCATTGAGCTCCGTCGAAATGCGGCATGAATTGAGCCCCCAATTTGTCTATCCTTCGATAAACTCAGGATGACAAATTGGGTTATATTTTAACCACTTTCGTTTCCACAACCGTCATGTCGAATCTATAAATGAAAGTGCCAGCCGCTGCAAGATATTATTCCAAAATAAAAAATTATATAGGAAGCTGTTTCTTTTCCACTTTTTGGACAAGCAAAAAGGACACCGGAAATCAATTGCCAACATGATTTCCGGGTTAGGTCCGCTACTGATCACAATTACAAAGCCCATCGGCAGCTTCGCGCTCCCGGGCAAATTGTCGATAATTAATTTCGGGTATGAAGTTTAAGTGCTTGCAATCAATTGAGATTGCTCAACTCCATTTTATTGCGCTCGAAAGGATGATGGCTCGGCCTATGAAAAAATGGCGTTAATAAAATTGTGCGGTGAGCCGTCCTTCGCTACGCGAATGGAAATTCGCCCTGTCTGAGCCTCTTATTGTTTCACATACCTAAAGAAGTTTGAGGCGAGTTTGGCGAATTTGAGGTTCACTGCACGATTTTTAGCCGATTTTTTCACAGCCTTGATTTTTTGATTCTTTTGCATCAAGGCAAAAGAACATGAAACAAAAGGCACTAGTCAATGCTTTGCTGATAGTTGAATGATTCTTTGCTGCGTAAAAACGACACCGAAAATCAATTGCCAGCATGATTTCCGGGTTAGGTCCGCTACTGAGCACAATTGCAAAGCCCATCGGCAACATTGCAAAACGCTGCCATGAGCAATAATAAATTTCAAGGTACTGTAGAAGCACGGCTAAGCTGTTACTCCCTTCTATAAAATCAGGAATACCCGCCTTTACACTTCTTCTTGCTTTTCATTTGACGTCAGTGCTTCCCTTTGTTTTTGCTTTTCCAGGATCTCCGGTAAATACCCTTTGAACATATCATTAAGCATTTCCTGGGTAATCGTCATCGCTTTCGGGTCTTCTATCAGCGCAAACCAGGGCCTGGGCTTGCCGAAAGGGTATTCACTATACAAGAGTACCGGCGTACCATTGGCCACCACCTGGTCATTTTGCATGATCCACTGCTCCGCCCAGTTATACAGGAAAAAAGCATCTGATCTTTGTAAGCGCATACAACTGTGCGATGCGGGATAACCCGGTAAAGCATATTGGTGAAAACCGATGCCTCCAAAATTGCTTACATTAAAATTCCAGTTGAGGATCCAGCTGCTGTTTACCGTACTTATGCTTCGTTTGGCTTTCCAGTTACAGTAATATAATTTCGGTGGGGTCGGGTTGGCCTTGGTACCCGTATTCGTTTGCCCCTGGGTCACCAGCTTACCATGTTCATAAGCGGCAAATGCCTGGTGGAGGTTGGAAAAAATCAGTATTTTTTTCACCGGCTTTAATACTTCTGCGGTTTCCGGGAAAGGCATGTAAGCGTTTAAAGGCAGGTCATACCGGTCCGGGATCATAATACTGTCTAATCTTTTAATCGTCGAAGAATCCACCCTGTTGATCGCAATTAACAGGTCCAAATGTTTAGCTCCCTCAAAAGAATCTTTCTGGCTTTGCCAGTCTTTCTTTTTGATAAAGCTGTATTTTATATCGGCTTGTTTTTGCTCAGGTACCGGTTCTTTCTTTTCAGGCACCGTATTTTTCTGGCTGCCGCTATCCGCAGTTCCCTGGCCTTTAGCCTCTGTGCCCTGATCAGGCTTATTATTATTATTACAGGCCGTAGCCAAACATAAAAGGCCTAAAGCTATAGTTCCGCTTAACAATCTTCTTATCATATGTTCCTTTTAGGTATAAAATCAAAGATAGGTCTTATTCAAAATTTTGGTTTTTAATTAATCATAAATATAAATAATAAAAAACTAAAAAATACAGCCGATAATTAACAAATGAATTCTATTTTTAAATTTAATATATCCTACTATATGAATGCCGGTAAACGCTACAACCCTTTAGAATTCGCGCTATGGACCCGCAGAACGATCCTGTTTTGTTTCCTCATCAGTACTATTCCCGTTTTATTATTCTTTTTTCTCAAATGGGGATTTCTCAGCATTCCCTGGCAACCGATAGCTGTATTGGGCACCGCTGTAGCTTTTATTGTCGGTTTTAAAAATAATGCCAGCTATAACCGCCTTTGGGAGGCCCGCCAGATCTATGGCGGTATTATCAATGACAGCAGAAGCTTTGCCGTGAAGGCGCGCGACTTTCTGCAGGACCATGAAACACCTGCAGTCGTTCATAAAATATTTGATCGCCATTTTGCCTGGCTGACTTTTTTAAGATACCAGCTCCGTGAACCGAGGGTGTGGGAAACCTTAAGTGGTAAGCAATCAAAGGAATATATGGAAGGCCGGTACAAAGTGCCGGAATGGGCGGAAAAACTGGAAGATTCTGTAGCTCCCTATTTAAGTAAAACAGAATTGGACCAGCTGTTCTCCAAAAAGAACCGGGCTTCCCAGGCATTAGCCTTACAATCTGCACACATCAATGAGCTGTATAAAGACGGGGCCATCACTGATCTGCAGCAATTACAATTACAACAAAGCATTACCAGCTTTTATGATCAGCAAGGAAAGGCAGAGCGTATCAAGAACTTTCCTTATCCAAGACACTTTTCTTCCATCACGACTTACCTGTTGCACATTTTCGTATACCTGTTACCCTTTGGCCTGCTTAAAGAATGCGCTGCAATCGGCACCGGTACAGCCTTAGAAGGCTATTCGGTTTTCCTGTTGATTCCTTTAACGACCTTAATCGCCTGGGTATTTCTTACTTTAGACGCAGTCGGTGAAAACTCTCTGAACCCATTTGAAGGTGGTGCCAATGATGTACCCATCACGCAGATCAGCAAAATGATAGAAACGGATCTTAAAGAAATGCTGGACCGTAAGGACCTTCCCGAACCAATTGTCCCGATAAATAATATCCTGATGTAAGGATCGCTTTGCCGGGTCGTTACATAGCCAGCATACTCATCGGCATACTGATCCCTAAGCGGAAGCCATGCCGCCAATCCTTATTCAGGGAGCCTTTACCGGCATAGTAGTCGAAGCGGAAAAATTTGAAAAACTTAAATCCGATATTTTCAAGGCCTATCCCATATTCCGCATAATACATATTAGGGTTGGTATAAAAGGCATTCCCGGAAAGTACGAGATGCCAGTTCAGTTGCTTGAATCCCGGTATCTTGTTAGTCAGGAAGCCATTCAGGTGCCACTCCGCATTGGCTTGTGTATATAATTCGGGGATGTGGCTGTAGGAAAAATAAGGCGCCGTCTGGAAACTTTTCAGGTAAGGTGCGGCCAAAGCAACTTCATTACTGAACAAATGAAACATATCCGGGTTACCCACATAATTTTTGTTTAAAAAGCCACCGCCGCTTAAACGATAGCGCAGCAAACCCTGCAGCTTCAGGGACACATCATCAGTAATACTCAATTGCCAGCGGTCGAAATCGGATTTGCTATCCAACAGGCCCCTCACTCCTTTGGTATAGTTCAATTCAAAAACCGGTGCTTTACTGGCGATACCCGATTTATAATCCGGGTATTGGATAAATTTCCAGCCCGGTTGGTATTGTACCCCAAGGTTCAGGAGCAACGCTCTATGGTTTTCAAAAAGTGGTAATTCATCAGGGTTGTTAGGCGTATACCGCTCTATTGCTTTTTTACTGAAACTAAAATCAGTACTGTTCTCCATCCTTTGACGGTCTTCAAAATTAGCATTAAAAGACCAGGAGAGTCCATTACCCAGGTTATGGTTAAAACCAAGTTGCAGCTTTGTGGCCTGGTATAACTTCATAAAATTGTACCCGGCAAATAAACTGGTATAGGTATTGAGTAAAGGAATGACCGGGTCCGGCATATTGATCTGCGCCACCTCTCTGCCCGCGATGCCCCAGAGACTATAAGATTTTCCTTTAAAACTGGAATCGACATTCAGATAATTCCAATGCAGGGACGATTGGAATTGTCTATTGGCAAAACCATAGTGATTTTTCCAGGTAATATTTAAACTATCTCCGCCACCAAGACCATGCTTCCAGTAAGGATTCACACCTAATACCAATCCCTCCACCGTATTAAAACCTACAGTGCCGATCAGGCTTTCTATACCGACCTGGTTATTCCTCTTCTTATAATAAGGACCTGTAAGCAGTATGCTGATCGGATCATATGCTTTTTGAACACTGTTATACAGGGAGTCTGCTTTTCTTACCGTTTCTGTATACGTACTGTCTTTAAAGCTATAATCTTTGACCTCTTCATTGGAGAGCGTAACCGGCCGGTTGCTTTCCAGGTAAGTGTTTGCGGTAGATAAAGCATTGCTGTCATAGACAGAGAGTAGTTTTGTTTTAAATACCTGCTCGTCTATCGGTTCATTGATCTTTGCATTAGTATAATTGGTAAGAAAATCGCCGGCGATACCAAAACCAAATATATTGATCACCGGGTACAACACCTGCTGCTGTATGATCCAATTGCCACTCCCTGCTTTACGGTATTGTTGTCTCAGGATCATAGTATCCACATTTTCTATTTGCGCACGTTTATCCAGGACCAATTCCAGTTGTTTGAATGCCCAGTCTTCATCCACCACATAAAGCGTGCCCCGGAAAGTAGGTTCCATCGTACGCTTAGGCCAGAATTCTATTTTATTGATCAACTGACCATCTTCCTCATAAGACCCCTTAAAAGCAAATTTGTAATACTGGAAAGCGTTGGTATGTGCAGGCGAAATAAATCCACGGGGATTGATACCGCTCATAAGGTTTACATTATTCTCATAAACATCTATAATCGTCGGCATAGTAGCAAAACCCAGGCCCCGGGGGTCACCGCTGGTTTTTACCGCATTAACTTTGTTGAATTCCTTATTTGGTGCCTTATAATAATACTTGGTAAACTGCTCCAAAAAATAAATGATCCCGTTGTTGTTAGAATCCAGGTTTAGTGTTTTCCGCAGCTCTGTCATTCCCTCTTCATCGATCTCCTTGCCGAATAATTTGGTAGGTATATTTTTTATATAAAGTTTGCCTTTCAAATAAATATCCGTTTCAAAGGTTTTTAGCTTCCTGGAATTCTTTGATTTATTGGCGATCACGTTTCTCATGATCTGGTAAGCAGGGTCTTCGGCATTTGCCTTGACCACCACCGTGCTCAAAGATTCATACTCCAGGTCCAGGACGAAGTCCAGTTTTTGCTCTTTACCGCTAACACTAACCGTTTTCGATACTGTCTTGTATCCCATTAATGAAGCGGTTATAACCGTATTTCCTTCCGGTAATTCTAAAAAATAACTGCCATCTTCGCCGGCCGAAGTACCGGTATTAGTGCCTTTAACGGTAATCACCGCATAGGGTAAGATAACCCCTTCATCATCTTTAATGATACCGCTGAGGCGGGTAGCATGAAGTAAATTGACAGCAGATAACAAAGTAAAGAGCAGCAGCCATGCGGCTTTGGAGAACAGGGGTCTGAACATAATAATCGTTAGGGTTTATATCGATCCGGTTTCAGGATAGCGGATTCAAAAATAAACATTTTCCAATCCACAGGCTCCTACTGGATATTTATACCTTAATAAATGCCTTAAATATTAAAAGGTTGCTTTATGGAATCAAGAAATTGATTGTACTTTTGCCCCGAACTTTTTCATACCATCATAAAGCAACCTTTATGCAAGATTTCACTCCATTACTTTCTATCAGCCCTGTAGACGGCCGATATCGCAACCAGGTCGCAGAATTAGCACCTTATTTTTCAGAATTCGGCTTAATCAGATACCGCGTTAAAGTAGAAATAGAATACTTTATCCTTTTGGCGGAAAAAAATATTTTCAAATTACCCAAAGGACTGACGGCAGCTAAACTAAGAGCGATCTATGAAGAAATGACGGAAGAGGATGCGCAACAGGTAAAGGATACAGAAAAAGTGACCAACCATGATGTAAAAGCAGTCGAGTATTTCATCAAAGAGAAATTGAAAGCCCTGAATGCGGAAGCTATTTCGGAATGGGTGCACTTCGGGCTTACTTCCCAGGATATCAACAATACAGCGATTCCTTTATTGTGGAAAGATGCGGTAGAAACGGTTTATATGCCTTACCTGCTCAATATCATTTCCGGTTTGAAAAAGATGGCTAAGGATTGGAAGAAAATCCCGATGCTGGCGAAAACACATGGCCAGCCTGCTTCTCCGACCACTCTGGGTAAAGAGATCATGGTATTTGTAGAGCGCCTGCAAAACCAGGTAGACCTCTTCGGTTATGTCCCATATGCCGCTAAATTCGGTGGTGCGACCGGTAATTTCAACGCCCATCATGTAGCATTCCCTAAAAAGGACTGGGTGGAATTTGGTAACGAGTTCGTCAACGAACGCCTGGGGCTACAGCGGATGCAGTATACCACGCAGATTGAGCATTACGATAACCTGGCCGCGCATTTTGATGCTTTAAAACGCATCAATACCATCCTGGTCGATATGTGTCGCGATATCTGGACCTATGTGTCTATGGAATATTTCAAGCAAAAAACTAAAGCTGGTGAAGTAGGTTCCTCAGCAATGCCACATAAAGTAAACCCGATTGATTTTGAAAACGCGGAAGGTAACCTTGGTATTGCCAATTCCCTGTATGAGCATTTAAGTATGAAGCTCCCGGTAAGCCGTTTACAGCGCGACCTTACGGACTCTACCGTGTTGAGAAATATAGGCGTACCTATGGCACATGCTTTGATCGCTTTAAAATCCATCGAAAAAGGCCTGGGCAAATTATTATTGAACGAAGCTAAACTGCACGAAGACCTGGAAAACAACTGGGCAGTAGTAGCAGAAGCCATCCAGACCATTTTAAGACGTGCCGGCTATCCGCAACCTTATGAGGCTTTAAAAGCATTGACCCGCGGTAAAGAGGGCATTACGCAGAAAAGCATGCATGCGTTTATTGAGAAGCTGGATGTAAACGAAAAAGTAAAAGCAGAACTGAAGAAAGTGACGCCGCATAACTACGTGGGCGTTACTTTCAAATTCTAAAAAATAAAGCGTGTCTTTAAGGATTTTTTTTAAAAAATATTTGCTGGAATCAAATCCTTTCTTATCTTTGCAATCCCAAACGGGGAAAAAGAAGTTCTTAAACACACATGCAGAAGTAGCTCAGCTGGTAGAGCACAACCTTGCCAAGGTTGGGGTCGCGCGTTCGAATCGCGTCTTCTGCTCCATATTCTGATTTCAGGATAGCATTTAAACTTGCTTTTTAAAGCTTGGTTAAAGCCCTGGTGGTGAAATTGGTAGACACGCAGGACTTAAAATCCTGTGGGCAGCAATGTCCGTGCCGGTTCAAGTCCGGCCTGGGGCACCCACGAAGAAGCGTTTTGGAAATCCGGAACGCTTCTTTCTTTAAAACACGCATGCAGAAGTAGCTCAGCTGGTAGAGCACAACCTTGCCAAGGTTGGGGTCGCGCGTTCGAATCGCGTCTTCTGCTCTGCAAAAACCGCACTCAAATGAGTGCGTTTTTTTTATTGGGTTGAACATAGGTCGAACAATTCCTGTTTATGCTTTTAACTTCCCGATCCTATATTTTAAGGTGTGCCCAAAACACTATAACAAGCATACTATTCAAAATATTACCCCTCAACCTATTATAAATTAACAACCTTACAATAAAACAAAGCCTGCCCTCTAAGCTTGCCCCTTTATTTTACGTCTCCTGATTAAAATATAGAAGCATGAAAAAATTTTTACTGTCGGGCATTGCCCTTTCATTAAGTATTTTTGTACAGGCACAAACCGGCAAATGGTCTATTGGAGCCCAGGCCAGCCTCGGCTTGAGTACTGTAAGTAATGTTTATGATTCCCGTCTAAACAGCCCATCCTTCGGAATCGGCCTGCAAACTTTATACAAGCTCGATGATCATTGGCAATTAGGGGCATCATTGCAACTTTCGAGAGACGGGTACAAAGGAAGTACCATCTATAATCCTTCTTTATATTTTCCAGGACTTACAGAAGAGTATACTCTGAATTTTACACAAAAAGAAAGCGTCAATATGCTACGGCTTCCGCTGCAAATAAGATATAACTTTTTGTCTCCTGCAAAAAAAATACGCCCCTATACTTACCTGGGCGGATCAATTGGCTATAGGATTTCAGATAATTCGGCTGAATTTATTGGGCATGACGATAATACAAAAGATTTCTTCAGCACTATGGATGCTATGTACCCGCAATATAGCCGCCTGGACTATGGACTAATGATAGGTACCGGCCTTTCTTTCCGAATCAAACAGGGACCAGTGATAAATGCGGAACTCTATTATTACCAGGGGCTGAAGGATCAATCCAATATCATTTCATTCGAGATGGCCAATAGAGCGAATCCCTCAAATCAGTTACAGCAACAACTGCGGTTTCAAATAAGCATTATCGACTTATTATAATCAACAGGGAAGCAGCACAATAATAGTAAGCTTGTAATAGGTAATTAAAAAAACCGCGATTCAGTCGCGGTTTTTTGTTTCCCGGTTAAAAATAAATCGGAAACAATAAAGAGGTTTTCAGGTGAAAAGTCATTAAACTATCATTTTTATTTCCACTATTCATTTACTGTTAAATTTAAAGCTATAATACATTGTCTATTCAGCTATATTTTTCTAAATTGTAGCTTCATCTAAAAACATTCTTTGTTATGATTTCAAAACTATTTAAACATACAGCATTGGCTGTATTGGCCCTGTCGGGAACGCAGCTGTCCCAGGCCCAAACATTCGTTGGCCCGGTCGCTCACGAGCGGGTATTCAACAATTGGGACATCTATTACTCCGGAGATATCTCCTGCTTCTCCTTCCATGACAACAAAACCGGTACGGCATGGGGTGATGTAGATGTTTACCTCGCAGGTTTTGGTTTTGGCTTTGGGGAAGTAACCGTACAGTTCACTAAACCCTCGGACCCTGCAAATGTGGTTTATAAAGGTAATCTCACCGGGTTACAGGGCAATCCTAACTACCAGGATGCCTCTTACCTGCAGGTAGGTGCGGTGTACAACGAGATGACCGGTACCGTACAAGTGCTGGTCGCTTATCAATGGGCAGGCTTTAAAGTAGATGTCTTCGACATAACCCCTTCCGCTACAGACCCCGTAGTCTATAATTCTACTATTGACCTGTCATTCCCTTCAACCTTAAACCTTTTCGATCACCGGATCCGCATGGACTGCGATAGCAGGGATTTATCAAGAGTCGCTATCGTATGGGATAATAACCCGCTTGCCGGCGGCCTGCAAACAATTGGCTGTGTATCCGGAATCTGGGGCAATATTATGAATATACCCGGTACAAGCGGTGCAAGCGTTCCCGACATCGCATTGTCCCACACCAGGACCCCGGAGTATTACCTGCACTACGTGTATTATGATGCAGCCGGGATGAGGATCAATAAGTCCATCATGGCTTTTGATGACCTGATGAATCCTTTCACAACTACCGTTACCCCTTCAGTCCATGATGTCAATTATCTGAGTACCGCATTGAATAGTAACCTCGTGATCGACAGTAAGGATGAAGATGATTCTAAAAGCTGGGCCTATACCTATACCGACCAGAATGCATCAGAGGTATTTGTTCGTTTAGAAGAAAATAACTCGGGTACACCTCCTACCACGGTAAGTGTCAATTCAGGTGTATTAGGGAATGCTTCCCTGCTTGGATCCTATAATGTGTATAGTCCCAGTATCAATTCCGGCTCTTGGGGTTCCCAGGGAGATGAGATTACCGTGGGCTGGTATAACACCGATGGCAGCCATAACGGATACATCGGTCTGATCATGAGTTCCGATGGCACCAGCCTGATCAGTGATCCCGACTACCTGGAAATGCCCAATGCCTACACGCCAAGCCCCTATCCCCATACCGGGAAATCAGGAATTGCCTTTAGCAAGGCGGACGCAGAGCATACAGCCAACCGGCATGTCTACACGGTATACTATGATCGTTTGACTAGCTATTCAGATCAATTACACCATGCCTATCATTTAAGAGGTATGACACGATTTAAAGAAGAGAAGCAATTGAACTTAAGTTCGGCTACTATCTATCCAAATCCTTTTTCCGATGTGCTCAACACTTCTGTTACCCTTAAAGAAAGTGGTACGGTACGCATAGACTTACTGGATATCGCAGGCCGTGTAGTGAAGCACCAGGAAATCAAAGCGGAAACTGGGACTTACCAGGTACAAATGAGCGGGCTCAGTAATATCGTTCCCGGTACTTATTTCCTTAAAACATCCATAGCGGGTAAAGCAGTAAATACCAAAACAGTTATAAAAAAATAAACTGCTGAAAGAACGAAACCCAAGTCTGTTACACAGTAAAACTCTGAAGCATATCTTCGGAGTTTTTTATCCTCTATAATTAGAGCCCCTGCTCAATGAACAGAGGGCTTTAGGAACTATTTTTCTTTTAATATTAAAAATTACTTGAAAACTTTCTATACTATAAAGATCTGATAAGTTAGTTTTTTATTATTATTATTTTATACTTAAACTAAATTAATAATGAAACTCTATTAAATTAAAAATATTTCTCATGAAGTATTTTTAATTTTCATTTTTATAGTATTAATTTGTTCTAAATTTAATAATGAAAAGAAATAAAAATGCAAAAACATTTGATGAATTGTCTGATGAGCAAATACTTCAGGAATTCGTTAAGCGATTTAATTGTAATGGAGCTATACTTATCTATCATGAGAATGAAATGGAATATGGTTTAGGACGATGGACAAATAGCATTGGGAAGAAATGGGTAAAAACTATTTTTAACACAATAGATCGTAAATCTGAAGCGAGCTCTTTAACAGCATTTCAAAACTTAATAACAAACTAAATTTTATTATATGGGAGGAGGAGGAAGCAGATCGACTTCATATACAAAAAAAAGCCCGATTGGGAAAAAAACAGTAAATAATCCTGAGTCTACTGGGCTAGAGTGTCAATTTATTGAAGAAGAAGGAACATTATTAAATCAAAATATCTCTTTCATTAGAGCTTTATATCCCGGCGATGTACTAAAAGTTCAGTTAGATACTTCATCGGATGCTGTAATAGCTGTAAATAGCAAAGGTGAGATTTGCGGCAATATAAGTATTTCAAGTCTTGATCAGCTAATAAAATGCCTAAAAAAAGGCTTCCTATTTAAGGCTAACATTTTACGTATTAATCCTATAGTTTCAATAGAAGTTCAATCTGATTAAATATGCTTGAAATCGTTGGAGGCATTTATAGAGAAATTTGTGCATATCCTTACTGGGATCAATTTTTTGGATCGGGTTTAAGGGGAGCTATTGCTTTAAGCAGTGGTCTAAAAGATCAAATTACGTTACACTCTTGTATAGGCAAAAAAGATATGGCATCTATTACAGAGCAGTGTAGAATTTATGGGATAAAAGCTATTTTAAGTGAAACAGAGCAAACAACTTGCTTTCAATATTTTCATCCGCTTTCTCAACCAACTGTAGAAATCATTAATAGTAAATATAAACTTGACCTTATTAAAGCGACCAATATTCTTTTTTATGGTTTTGCTGAAGCGAGTGTATCAGTAGAAGCTGATTATTTAGTTTATGATCCTCAAAATTGGGAGAGATTTAGTGACACTGGATCTAAAGCAAATCATTTAGCATTAGTTTTAAATGCAAATGAAGCTTATCTATTATCTGGCCTAGATAGATCACAAGATCTCAATATGGTAGGACAATATTTGCTAAAATATGAAGGTGCTGATGTGGTTGTAATTAAAAATGCTGCTCAGGGAGCACTAGTAATTGAAAATAATAGTATTCATGAAATTGGATTGTTCGAAACCAATTCTGTATGGCCAATTGGATCTGGCGATGTATTTTCTGCTGCTTTCGCTTGGAGATGGGCAGTTTTAAAGGAAGATCCTCTTGACGCAGCAAATTTTGCTTCACAATGTACTGCTGGATATTGCAATGGAGCGCATTTACCTATTCCTTTAAATAATTTACCTCTTTTTCAACTTCCTATTGCTAAAAAAGCAAAGGCAATATATCTTGCTGGTCCTTTTTTTTCAATCTCTCAAAGATGGTTAATTGAAGAAGCAAGACATTTATTAACTAATTTTGGTAGTTCTGTTTTTTCTCCTTTACATGATGTTGGTGATGGACCAAGTAAAGAAATTGTACCTCTAGATTTAAAAGGAATTGATGACTGCGATGTTGTTTTTGCAATATTGAACGGACTTGATCCAGGTACTATTTTTGAAACTGGATACGCAATCGCAAAAGGAAAGAAAGTTATAATTTTCGCTGAAAATGTCACGACAACAGATCTCGTAATGTTTAAAGGGACCGATTGTGAAATCGTTACAGATTTTGCTACAGCAATATATAAAGCTGCATGGTAAAAAATAAAAAAGCCTATATAGTATTAGGGTTGGGTTATGGGGATGAGGGAAAGGGCTTGACTACAGATTATTTATGTTCAATTGCTAAAAATCCTATAGTAATTCGATTTAATGGAGGGCATCAAGCTGGACATACAGTTTTATTTGAAGGTCGCCGTCATGTTTTCTCTCATATTGGAGCTGGCACATTAAGGGGTACTCCTACCTATTGGTCAGAATACTGTACGTTTTCTCCTTCTGCGTTAAATTATGAACTTAATAAGTTAAATGAAAGTGGAGTTATTTACGTAAATAATAGATGTCCTGTAGTCACCCATTATGATTGGTTATTTAATCGTTGTTTAGAAGATTATCGTTCCGAATCTCGGCATGGAAGTTGTGGAGAGGGAATTGGTGCCACTTATGAGCGTAATGAAATTAAGGATTTGAAATTTATAGTTGAGGATCTAAAAGATAAATCATTCTGCATTTCGCAGCTTAGAAAAATAAGAGAATATTATCATGTACGAATGAATGAGTTAGGTATTTCATTCGAGGAATACGATCATGAAAAAGAAGATCATATGTTTTTTTCAGAAATAGAAAAGTTAAATGAATTAATAAACTTCAAATTGATTAAAGTGATTACATCAGAAAAATTTTCTGATATAATATCTAATTGGTCTACTTTTATTTTTGAAGGTGCTCAAGGAATACTACTTGATCAAAAACACGGCGAATTTCCTTATGTGACAAGAAGTTACACAACCTCAAGTAATGCTATAAATCTTGTTGAAAGATTTATTTCGGGGGCAGAAATTGAAATTGTATATGTTACAAGAGCTTACCATACAAGGCATGGTAATGGGGTTTTCAAAGAAGATAATGATGTTATAAAGAAAAATTTCAATTTGGAAACCAATATTAACAATCACTATCAAGGGCGCTTTAAAAAAAGTTATTTAGATATAAATCTGCTTAATAAGGCCTTAGAAATTGATTCAAAATACTCAAAAAATTATGTAAAAAACTTGATGATTACATGTTTGGATCAAATAGGAGAAAAACTTGTATGTCGGTATAATTCTGAATTAATAACTATAACTCCAGATTTTTTACCTGAACTGTTAGATTCAAATTTTAAAACAATTTGGGTGAGTTATGGACCAACATCAGATACTGTTACAAATCTATAACAAAGCCTCCTGCTCAATGAAAAGGAGGCTTTGTATTTTTAGGGTTAGATGATACCCTTATTGAATAAATCCTTTACTTCTCAGCAATGGTTTAATATCCGCCGCATGACCGGTAAAGTCTTTAAAGGCCTGGTTCAGGTCCTTGGTATTACCAATCGCCAGGATGTATTCGCGGAAACGGTCGCCGTTCGCACGGGTCATGCCACCATTATCTTTAAACCACTGGTAAGCATCCTGGTCCAGGATCTCGGACCAGATATAAGCATAGTAACCGGCAGAATAACCACCACCCCAAATATGGTTAAAGTAAGGGGAGTGGTAACGCGGAGGCACTTCATTGACCAGCAAACCTACTTCCGTTAAAGCTTTCTTTTCGAAATCCAGGGCATCTCCTATTTGAGATTCATCGGTAACACTGTGCCAGGCCATATCCAAAGCAGCGGCTGCCGCCAATTCAGTAACGGCATAACCCTGGTTAAACCCTGCAGCTTTATCCATTTTGTCCAGCAATGCCTGCGGGATCACCTGCTTAGTCTCATAATGGATCGCATAGTTCTTCAACACAGAAGGCTCTAAAGCCCAGTGCTCATTGATCTGTGAAGGGAACTCCACGAAATCGCGTGGTACATTGGTACCCGAAATAGAAGTATATTTTTGTTGCGCTACCAGGCCATGGATCGAGTGCCCGAATTCATGGAACATCGTCTCCACATCATCAAAACTGATCAGGGAAGGACGGCCTTGTGCCGGCTTTTGATAGTTATACACATTTACGATCACCGGCTTCTGGTTCAGTAGGGTAGACTGCTCTACATAATTGCTCATCCAGGCACCACCTGATTTGCTGTCGCGCTGATAAAAGTCCAGGTAATAGATCGCTATGGATTTGCCATCCCGGTCAAAAACCTCATAAGCTACTACATCAGGATGATACACCGGTATGTCGGTGCGCTTTTTAAAAGTAACCCCGTACAATTTTTCCGCAGCGAAGAATACCCCTTTCTCCAATACTGTAGTGATCTCGAAATAAGGCTTGATCTGGGCTTCATCCAGGTCATATTTTTGTTTCCGCAGTTTTTCCGCGTAGTAATTCCAGTCCCAGGGTTCCAGCTTGAAATTGCCACCCTCAGCATCAATCATTTTTTGCAGTTCTGCCGCTTCATTTTTAGCCATAGCTACTGCGGGCGTAGCGATTTGCTTCAGCATATCTTTTGCCGCCGCAGGATTCTTTGCCATCTGGTCCTGTAGCTTCCAGGCCGCGTAATTCGGCTGACCTAAAAGCTTTGCTTTTTGCAAACGCAATTTAGCCATCTGTTCGATGGTCTTCCGGGTATCATTAGCATCTCCTTTTTCGGTACGGGTCCAGGAAGCTTTATATAATTTTTCGCGCGAAGCCCGGTTTTTCATGCTTTGTAAAGCCGGTTGCTGCGTGGTGTTTTGCAATGCCAACAGATATTTTCCCTTCTGGCCTGCTTTTTCCGCATCGCTTTTGGCTGACTCAATCTCTTCCGCACTCAGGCCTTCCAGCTCGGCCACATCATCAAACAGTACGCCACCGCCTTTTGTGGCTGCCAGCAATTGTGTGGAGAATTTCGCGTTCAATGCCGCTTCTTCCTCGTTCAGTTTTTTCAGTTTGGCTTTATTTTCGGCACTTAAATTGGCGCCGGCCATTTCAAATTTCTCGAAATAATATTCCACCAGTTTTTTATCCTCGGCATCTTTCAGCGCCTCACGGTTATCATAAACCGTTTTTACACGGGCAAACAACTGGTCGTTTAAAAATATATTATCGCTGTGCGCCGAAAATTTAGGCGCGTATTCTTCTTCCAGTTTGGTAATCGCTTCGTCTTTATTAGCAGAAGTAAAATTGTAAAAAACGATCTGCGCGCGTTTTAAGATCTCACCGCTTGTTTCCAGAGGAACGATGGTGTTTTCGAAACTTGCGGCCTCTTTATTGGCAATGATCTTTTCGATCTCCGCGTTTTGCTGTACCATACCCGTATCAAAAGCGGGTTTAAAATGTTCCGATTTTATTTTATCAAACTCCGGGGCATGATACTGGAGCGGGCTCTCTTTAAAAAATGGGTTACTCACGTCTTTGTAATTTGCAGTGTTTTTTGAATCGCCGGAATTATTACAGGCAGACAAGCTACCTAATGCTGCTGCAGCAATTATTAAATGATTCGTTTTCATTTTATATTTGATTATGTTATTTGATTTATAAACTCGTCCCGAGCTAAAAAAACTTTGTCTCTATAAATTTAAATAAACTTCTAAGTTAGCGTTTATTTAATTGTCCGGATCACAATAAGGATTTTTGAAACTTTAGGATGGTTCATTAGTCCCGGAACAGCTTATTGATAAATTCAGCTTCCGTATACGCCTGTGGATTATCTATAGCTAATTTATTCAATAGTTTTTTATCACTGTTGTATAAATAGATACCGTCTTTATCTTTAAAATAATAGTCATATTTCACTACCACCGGGTATTGACCTTTCCCTCCGTCACAGGAACTGATCACCGCTACCTTTGATCCTATAAATTCCGTGGTATTAAAATCCATTGTATTCGCTACAAATTCATTTTCGATAAATAGCTGGTCGTCTACCAGCCAGGCCAGCTTCAGGTCTTTAATTTTTTGATAAGGCCTGAAGTCAATGAACTGCCCGTTGGCGGCATTCCAGCGAAACATTTTCTTTCCGTCTGTAAAAAATGGCGCTACAGCGTTATGATAAGCGCCTGCTGCATTATTATGCCTGGCTGCTATATTTTTAATGTTTATGTTCGCCCCGTTGCTGACGGGTGTCATTAATGCCGGCTCATACTGGAGCTGGTAGCACATTTCCCCGTCCCAAAAAACATCAGGAAAAAGCTCTTCCAGGTTTTCCGTATGCTTTACCCGGGATACATCAATATCATAAGCATATTGGTTATTGGCCAGTTCCCAGGCACCTTTATAAAATTTCTGATGGTAGCGTACCAGATTACAACTGCTTAGATAGCTTGCATGCTCAACAAGGTAAAAATAAACCGAGGTTCCATCATCCAGATCAAGGCCGGCTTTTATATAGCCCCATATATTTCCATCCCCGAAATCAAGAAATATATTCCAGTCCGTCTGCCGGATTCTGGCCCGGCTAAATTTGTGTTCCAGGCCTTGGGCCCGAAACTGCTCACTGATGTCCTGCGGGTCGTCGAAATTAATACCGATAAGGTAGAATCTATTATCATCGTACAGGAAATGATTATCATAAGCCCAATCGGTCTGGTAAAACCGGGTCTGCTCCGGATCCAGTCCGGGTATTACATTTACAGACTTTTCCCCTTCACTGTAGGCGTATACCTGTTGCCTGTTTTTGATGAGATAGCAATCACCTCTGCCTTCCGTAAAATGTTTTATTACTTCCGGGCTATCCGGAAAATCTGGAATAGGGGTAAGTGTTGCTTTTTTCGTATAAGGACTATAATCAATATGGTTCCATTTACCATTTACGCGAAAGGTGGCGGTTCCAAACATTTCCGATACCTGCCGGCTCTCTATGATCTTTCCCGCGCCATACTCTTCAAAAGTATAAGGATTTTTGTCGAGCCAATAATAGTAATCGGTGTCGGCAATAATAATTCCTTCGCCGGTTTCACTTACGACCCGAAGCCCGTCTGTTTTAACCCCTTCTACCAGGATCTTTTTATAAGAAACAATACTTATGCCATTGGGATCTTTTACCGTTTGTACCCAAAATGCTTTACCCTCCTCCGCCCTTATTTCATGCATAGTTTTGGTATGGTAATGGTAACATTCACTTCCATGGGCCATATCCAATTGAAGGAGGCATATCAGGGTAGCCAATATTTTTAGAAGCCTGTATTTCATTTTTGCTCAATTTTAGATAGGGAATTGGATCCCAATTTATTGGTTCTGCTTGTCATAAAATGCAAAAAACTCCTTCAGGCGGAAAATTTTTGTCAGGAAGGAATAATCCTGGTTTAACCGGCTATAGGATTTTACGGAAGGTTCTTTTACATCAATATTACCGCCATTGCCCATAGTACGATCAGGAACAAAGAGGGCATCGGTCACTTCCGGGGCCCCCAGCAGCGAGTATACCTCTTTTCCTTCAACCTCGTAAGGTTTGAATTGTGCCCGCAGATCTTTTTCTGTATAAATAATATTGTAAATCACATATTTCGACCGGGTAGGGTTGATCACCCCCTGCTTGCAGGGGTCTACCTGGAATGTTTCGTTAGCTATACCCGTTTCCGGGCAGCTCAGTTTATGTTCCCCCAACGATACTTCCGCTTTTACAAATTGCCCGGCAGGCACCTGGTAAGTTTTATCATCTATCTGTACGGTAATATCCTGCTTACCCGGGTTGTCGATATAGGTTGCACCTTTCTCGCGCAATTCAAAATAAGCCCAGCCGCCCAAAACTACTACTACGATAAGCAGGATAGAAAGTCCACTTTTAAGACTCAGTTTTTTGTTGTTAGTTGCCATATTTTTTATGTTTTAGATTAAAACCTATAAGGTTTCGAAAACCTTACAGGTTTTGGGCTTATCTATTGTAACTTTCGGTTAGGTTTCATCATTAGCCCAGGTCTTCTTTATTATAAATACCAAAATAATCCTCATCATATACCATCTGCCCGCTCTCTAAAAGCTGTACATAATTTTCGATCCACGCTTTAAAAGAGCCGGCTTCCAGGCTTCTTTCCGGATCATCATGCCACATCCGGATCATTTGTCCCTGCGTACCGCCTTCGGCCGGGTCCAGGTCGATGCAGATATGGTCGCCGCTGCCATTATAAGTAAGCGGTATCCACAAAGGGTTCCACCAGTCATTTTTTATGCCGCTTTGCGGCTCAGAAGTATAAGGCCCGCGTTCATCTTCAAAAGTCCGGCCGTCCAGGAGATCTTTCCATACAAACCATTCATCATATATCCTTTCCAGGGAAAGCAATTCCTCACCATCGATCAGGCCGGCACTTTCACTGGACTGCCCGTTATGTAACTTATAAAAAGCAACCACATCTTCCGGAAGTTGGGTACCAAGGTCCCCTTCCAATGCTTTAATTTCCTTTTCGGTAATACCCGGGTTCAGTTGTCCCAAAAGTTCCGGTGCTATCTTTTGCAGCACGACCTTTATGCGGTCCCAGAGCTGTTCCATATTTTTTGTTTGTTTAATGTGCTTTAAAAATACGGGAAAAAGCTTTTTTCTCCCCCTGAAAAACCTGGTTGAATAGGATATAAAATAAAAAGTTTTCCACATTATGAAAAAGTACTATCTTTGCCGTCCTAAAAATTTCTTATAAAAGGAGGACATTTAAATTGGAAGAAAACACTATTGTTAACCCACAAAACAATGCTCACGATGAGTTCGATTGGAGCATTGACAAAAGAAACGTTTCTAACTATTCTAGTGACAAACGTGAGGCTCTTGAAAAAGAGTATGAAGGATCATTTAAATCTATCAACGACGGTGAATTAATCACTGGTACGGTTGAAGGTTTGACTAAAACTGATGTTATCATCAATATTGGTGATAAATCTGATGGTTTAGTATCCTTGAACGAATTTCGCGACATGCCAGGTGTAAAAATCGGTGATGAAGTGGAAGTGTTAGTTGTTGAAAAAGAAGACCGTCAAGGTAATCTTAACCTGAGCCGCCGTATGGCACGTCAGGTACGCAGCTGGCAAAACGTTGTTGACTACTTCAAATCTGGCGAAGTGGTTACCGGTACCATCACCTCTAAAACTAAAGGTGGTCTTATCGTTGACGTTAATGGCCTGGAAACATTCTTACCAGGTTCTCAAATCGATGTTAAACCGGTTACCGATTACGATCAGTACGTAGGTAAGACTATGGATTTCAAAGTTGTAAAAATCAATGAGCAAATCCGTAACGCAGTAGTTTCTCACAAAGCGCTTATTGAAAGCGACCTGGAGCAACAACGCGGCGAAATCATGTCTAAATTAGAGAAAGGACAAGTATTAGAAGGTACCATCAAAAATGTTACTGACTTCGGTGCTTTCGTAGATTTAGGTGGTGTAGATGGTTTGTTATACATTACAGACATCAGCTGGGGCCGTATTTCTCACCCGAGCGAAGTATTAGAGAACGGTCAGAAACTGAACGTTGTTGTGCTTGACTTCGATGATGAGAAAAAACGTATCAGCTTAGGTCTGAAACAATTATCTGCTCACCCTTGGGACAGCCTTCCTGCTGATATCACAGAAGGTTCTGTTGTAAAAGGTAAAGTAGTTAATATCGAAGACTACGGTTCCTTCTTAGAAGTATTACCTGGAGTTGAAGGTCTGGTACACGTTTCAGAAATTACCTGGAGCTCTCAGCCTATCAATGCTAAAGAATTCTTCACTATGGGTGACGAATACGAAGCTAAAGTGGTAACACTGGACAGAGATGAGCGTAAAATGTCTTTATCTATCAAACAACTGACTGAAGATCCTTGGGAGAACATCGACGAGCGTTTCCCTCTTGACAGCAAACACAAAGGAACTGTGAAAAATATCACTCCTTATGGCGTTTTCGTTGAGTTAGAAACCGGTATCGGCGGTATGATCCACATCAGCGACTTAAGCTGGACTAAACGTTTCAACCACCCATCTGAATTTACTAAAGTAGGTGAAGAAATCGAAGTGGCTATCTTATCTATCGATAAAGAAAACCGCAAATTGTCTTTAGGTCACAAACAAATCGAAGATGATCCATGGATCAACTTCGAAGGTATCTTCCCGATCGGTTCCAGACACAGTGCAAAAGTTATCCGTAAAGATGACAAAGGTGCTAACATCCAGTTAGAGCACGGTTTGGAAGCTTTCGTTCCTGCACGTCACTTACGTAAAGAAGATGGTTCTGATATCAATGTAGATGATACATTAGAGTTCGTAATCATCGAGTTCGATCGTAACGACAAACGCATCATGGCATCTCACGCCCGCGTTTGGGAACAAGCTAAAGCTGATGAAAGAGAAGCTGTTGCTAAAGAAACTAAAGATTCTGTGAAAAAAGTACAGGATAAGGTTGAAAAACCAACTTTAGGTAATCTGGGTGCATTAGCCGATATCAAAGCTAAATTGAAAGACGAAGAAGAAGGAAAATAATTCCATCCGATTTGTGTATAATTAAAGCGCTGACTCTTGAGTCAGCGCTTTTTATTTAGGTAACCTGTGCATGGAAAACATTCTGGCCTCAAAGTAAAGCATTAAGCGCAATTACTCCCGGTATCCCTCACTATTGCTCCTTAAACTATACACGCCATCCAAATAGGCGGTAAGAAAGAGAGCACTCCAGGTTAAACTGGCGATTACTCGTCTTAGTATTCGTATACAGGTCTTGTTTATCCCCGATTATTTCACTGATATAAGAAACCTCGGGCATACGACCCAAAGGCACATAAGCGACAAATCCGAATTTAAAATCCCCGATTTTCCGGATATGAGTAGCCAGGCGGGTACCAAGTGCTATATTGAAAAAATTAGCCTTTCGCTCGAAATTCCCAATCTCATTTTCACTGCCTATTTTGATCGTATAAGCGCCATCCATATTGGAAGTATACTTATAGCTACTTCCATTAGCCGAAGCCGAAGAATGAGAGAAAGAAAGGCCTGCTAATAGCTGCCAATCCATTTTTTTCATTGCGATCAACTTATATTGCGCCAATGCACCGAAATTATAAGTAAGATAACTATTGAATAAACGGAAATAAGAATCTTCGGTAAACATACCCCCGGTCTCATTTTGTACCACCATTTGCTTTTGCCCGTATATTTTCACAAAGGGAACAAGTGCATATTTCCGGGAAAGTGGTATTTCTATTTCCAGTCCCGCACCTGGTGAAAGCTGGAATTTAGGCATATGGGTAGTGCCGGTACCTGTTGTCTTATAACTGTTCATATTCAGCCAGGGGCCCGCCTGTATATAAACACCTATTTTTTCCTGTGCAGCAAGAGACTGGGCCAGCAGATTTGCGGCAAGTAAACAAATGAATGATTGCTTCATAAAAGATTAAAGGTTATAAACTAAGTCTATAACGCCTCTTCATAAAGCTTTATTACTTATTTAACTTCTATGGCTCTGAAGATAAAATAGTTTACAGCGTAAAATTTATTTATATTTAAATAGAGTGGTCGTTCAATTTTATTCCTGCAAAGAACGCGGCGCGGCCGCCAATAATTTTTTGGTATAATCTTCCTGTGGATAAGTCAGGACCTGATCTGCATCACCCGCTTCAACGATTAATCCCTTTTGCATCACCATTACTTTATTGCAAAAAGACTTTACCACATGGAGGTCATGAGTAATGAATAAATAAGTTAAGTCCAGCTCTGCCTGCAGCTCATACAAAAGCTCCAGCACCTGTGCCTGTATCTTCACATCTAATGCCGAAACCGATTCATCACAAATAATAAATTCCGGTTCCACAGAAAGCGCCCTGGCTATACAGATCCTTTGCCTTTGCCCACCGGAGAACTCATGTGGATATTTCTTCAAAGCAGTGTGAGGTAGCTGTACCTGGTCCAGTAAGCGCCTGAGGCGTTGTTCTACACCCGCTTTATCCACCACCTTATGCACCAGCAGCGGCTCCGATAAAAGATCCCATATATTCAACCTGGGGTTTAAAGAGGCATAGGGATCCTGGAATATGATCTGTATTGATTTTCGCAGGTCAAACCATTGTTGCTTTGGTAAAGTCGTTAACTCTTTATCCTTAAACCATATCTGGCCGGCTGTAGCCTTTTGCAGGCCAAGTATACACTTGCTTAAGGTACTTTTTCCACATCCCGATTCGCCTACCAGGCCCATACGATCACCCTGCTCGATTTCAAAACTTACCCCGTCTACCGCTTTAAAAACTTTTTCCTGCTTTCCCAACCAGTTGTTACGCTCCGTATAATGCACTTTTAAGCCCTCAACTTTCAGCAGGCAGGGATTTACTACCGGATCGGCTTTTGGGGCCTTAAATTCGGGTGTAATGAGGTCCGGCACTACTTTGCCTTTCTCCAGTACGATAAAATCATCGGCAATTAGCTTAGCCAGGGCCAGATCGTGGGTAATGAACAGTAAGGCCGTACCAAATTCCCGCTGCAATTGTTTCATCAGCTGGATGACTTCTGCCTGTACAGTAACATCCAGGGCAGTGGTAGGTTCATCCGCAATCAAAACTGCCGGGTGGTTGCACATTGCCATGGCGATCACCACTCTTTGTTTTTGCCCTCCGGAGAGCTGATGTGGATAACGTTGATAAATAGCTGCAGGCTCGGGCAATTTTACTTTTTCCAGCCATTCTATGGCCTTTTTCTTTGCAGCGGATCTGTCTATTGCCTGGTGGGCCAATATACTCTCAGTAAGCTGCGCACCTATGCTCATGATCGGGTTAAGGGCACTCATGGGTTCCTGGAACACCATACTCACTTTTTTGCCCCGTACCTTTCCCCATTCTTTGGCGCTCAACGTATTCAGGATCAATTCACCCTTAGGCTCTTCCAGGATGATGTAGCCGGTCTGCCTTGCATTTTCCGGTAAAAGGCCCATAATCGCCAGTGAAGTCAGGGATTTACCAGAGCCGGAAGTCCCTATCAGTGCCAGGGTCTTTCCTGCGGCTATCTTGAAGGAGATGCCCTGTAGCGCATGGAAAGGATTGGGGCCTTCGAACTGGATATGTAAATTTTTTACTTTTAGCACGGTTGAATGGATTGGAGGACAAAAGTAGCCGCTTTGATCGGAAAAACAAATCTGCCTGGTTTTCCCATTCACAGGCTATTAATAGTTGTTTATATTTTTTTAAATAAAATTAACTTACCATTATTATAGCTGTGGAAATATGGATAACTATAGTTATTAGCCTATTGTTTTTCTCAGATGTACAGTTATAAGCAGGTTATCCACATTTCTTAAATCAGCTGTGTACCTTTTATCTATTGGGTTTAGAGGCTTTTATTCCACAATGTGGATTAAAGTTATTATAGCTCCTTTTTTCAATTGTGTATTCTAATAACCCCTTAGTTATACCCTGAGCTGGTGTATGAATTTATCGTTAAATTATAATTAAATTTTATATAATGGTGTATAAATCTCCTTCTTGTTAAGTTCTTAACTGTTACCCACGCATTTTACCTATCTAATGTGAAGAAATCTTTAAGAAGTATACTTATACAGCTGCTATTCACGTGGAAATGTGGATAATTATATATTATAATAAATTATTATATTAAAGTGTTGAATTAATATATTTTATTATATGATTTTGTTTTTACCTAAAATATTGGCCTACTATTGTTGGTATAAATAATAAAGTCGCAGTTATGTTTAAACTGCGACTTTACGATATATATTAATTATATTATTTACTTCTTTCGATCACCCACTTAGTAACGGTAGGGGCTAATTCTTTTTGTGATTTTCCACCTACGAAAACACCGATATGGCCACCGGGGAAGGCATACTCTGTTTTGTCTTTTGTACCGATCTTATCCATTATCGCTAAAGTTGAATTATTAGGAATGATGGTATCGCCGGTTGCATATACGTTCAGGTAAGGAACAGTCATATTTTTAAGGTCAATCTTTTTGCCCCCTAGTTCCATTTCACCATTGATCAGTTTATTATCTTGGAACAGGTCTTTAATGTACTTACGGTACATTTCACCGGCAATGGCAGGTAAATCCGCTTTCCATTTTTCCATTCTCATGAAGTTGGCCATTTTGTCCTTATCATCCAGGCTATCCATAATACCCAGGTATTTGGAGATATTCATAGAGGGTTTTAACATGGAGAATGCACTGTCGATCATTTCACCAGGAATAGTGCCTACGCTGTCTACCATAGCGTCTACATCCATGTATTTAGCCCATTTGTACAGCATATTATCCCTGCTGCCAAAATCAAAAGGCGCTACATAGGTAGTTAAGGTTTGCAGCTTTTCCGGGTAGCGGGAAGCATAGATCATGGAATAGGTTCCGGCCTGGCAGATCGCCATTTTATGGATCTTGGCTACTTTATGCTTTCTACGGATGAAATCTACCGCATCATTCATATAGCCATCTATATAGTCTTCCATAGTCAGGTACTTATCGGCCTGGGTAGGATAGCCCCAATCCATGATGTACACATCAAGTCCCAGGTCTACGAATTTTTTCATGAGACTTTTATCCGGTTGGAGATCCAGTACATCATGGCGGTTCAGCATCGCGAAGGATACTAATACCGGTATATCACATTTAACGGGAACACCTTCTCTAAGGTAATGGTAGATCTTTACTTTATCTTTCTGGAATACGAGTTCTTTGGGCGTGGTAGCGACTTCCACCTCATTCATTTCCTGCAACGCTTCATAACCTTTATAAAGTTTTTCGGTAGTACTGGTTATTTCTTCGAATACCTGGCCTGGATTTAAAGTCATAGTTTTTGATGTTTACTGGTTAAAGTGAATTGTTTTGTTTTACTTTTAAATGTAACTAATATTTTAATTTTTGCCAAATAAATTAATGATTAAGTATGCGCTAAGCTGAATTATTTTGTAATCGTATCAGGGCTTCTTAAACGATAAAAAGAAACAGGATATAAGCCTATATCCTGTTTCCTTATTTACCAGTCATTCTTGATGACTTTCTTTTCTTCTTTTATTCTTTGTGCTGCAAAGCTTTCAATTGCGGCTACATCTATTGTTTGTCCTGATTGCAGGTCGTACTGATAGAGTTTATTACCTTGTCCTTCTATGGTCAGTATTTGGTGGCGGACGATGAGTCTTAATACCTTTTCCCAGGCCAGGAAGCTGGTTTTGGAATGTGGATTATTGATCCCTTTATCATCAATGGTAACGATCTTATCTTTGATGCTACTGAATTCATAATAGAAGGCATAGAGGATACCAAAGATACCAATACCGGCATAAGCTGCAGGAACATGCCACTGTTTCAGCAGGCAATAGACCAGGGTGGGTAAGAGGAGCAGTATCTCAAAGATTCTCAGCTGTGTACTCATGCTTCTCTTCTGGGTAATCTGTTTATTAAGCTTAATGGTGATAAACAGGATGATAATACCCGCCAGTACATAGGTACCGGATACGGCGTAGAATATGCTGGAATTAATTACTGCTGCCTGGGTTTCCGCTAATGTTTTTAAGATGGTAGCACTTACTACGCCCATAATGATCAGCAGGAATGCTGCCATCAGGTGGGAGAAGGTTACGTTTCTTTTATTGACGCCTTTATTATTTAATTTTAATTGGTAGGAGGCCATGTATCGGGATTAAGATTGAGACATAAAGATGTTACACATTTTGTAGAGTACACGTGCACCTACCAGTGGGTCAATACTATCGTCAAAATGTTCTCCTGAGCTGACTTCGTTCAGGTCAAAGCCAATGATCTTTTTTCCGCTTTCTTTTATCTTCTTGAAGAGGTAAAAGATTTGTTCTACTTCATATCCTCCAGGAACCGGTGTGCCGGTATTGGGGCATAATTTAGGGTCCAGGCCATCTATATCGAAACTGATATAGATCTGATCCGGTAGGGTAGCTATGACATCATCTACTATTTGTTTCCAGGTAGCGCCTTCATACATTCTTTCTTTTACCTCTTTATCAAAGAAGGTAGTTACTCTTTCGTCGTTCTGAATGATCGCTAGTTCCTCATCACAGTAGTCGCGGATGCCCAGCTGTACGAGTTTACTTACTTCCGGCACTTCTTTTAATACATTGTACATGATAGAGGCATGAGAGTAGGTAAAGTTCTCGTAAGCTTCTCTGAGGTCGGCATGCGCATCTATCTGCAGGATGCCAAAGCTTTTATGTTTACTGGCTAAGGCTTGTATATAACCTAAAGGGGTACTATGGTCACCACCTATCAGTACTACCTTTTTACCCTGATCCAGGTATTTAAGACTTAGTTCTTTCAGCCATTCTTTAAAGAAGATACCCCCTTCGTTTACTTCTTTTAGTTTATTGCATAACTGGCCATTGCAATCTATATCTGTTCCTTCTGATAAAGCGCCAATGATCAATTCAGAGCAGGAACGCAGGTAAGCACTTTTGCTTTCAATACTTTTATCTATGGGCAGCATATAGTAGCCTTTCTTCCATTCATCTACTCCATCCGGATCATAAAGATCTATTTGTAAAGAGGCTTCCAGGATTTGTTCCGGTCCTTTAGCGGTACCTGCACGATAGCTTACGGTTACTTCCCATGGAGCTGGAATAATGATTAGTGAGGAGTTATCTTCAGTAGTAGGTAAACCAAAAATGTTATTCTCTTTCAGACCTACTGAGTTTGGATCAAAGTTCTCGAATCCTGACATTATTTATTACTAGTTGATTGAGATGCAAAGGTAAGACATTATCTATACTTCATAAGATCGCCGGTCTCATTTAATAATAGTATTACATTTAGTTTCACTTAGCTTTTAGCTTTTGTTAGGGTTCCACGTGAAACATAGTTGTTACCTTCTTTTCTGTTGTTTGAAAAATAGTATTATACACTCTTCGCGTATCCATTAATTATTAGTGTTTGTTCCACGTGGAACAAGTCGTAGAGGAATGTTTGGTTTATCTATGTAATTATTGAAGGATACTATTATTAGACTTCCTATTTGTTATCTGTTGCTATACTTTGTTCGCCATGTTTTATTGGGTTCATGTGAACGTATCTTAAAGAGTGAGATGATTTCTATTGTGTTTATAATATTAGCTATTCAGCATAGTTTAAATAGCAGTAGCAATTTAGTTGTGCTCAATCATGTTGTACTATATAATTATTCTATTCTAATTATGGTTTTTGAATTGCGGATTTTCTTTAAATGTTTCACGTGAAACTATTTTAATGGTGCAGAATTGGATGAGTGTATTGATGAAGGTTAGGACTTTCTTTTACTCTACTGTTTTATCGGGTATGTGAATAGATTGTATTAGTTGGATATTGTATTGGAATGATTGCTTATTAATTTATACAATCTACTGTTTCACGTGAAACTTCCTTTGACTCTCTTAACTAATAAGGGTTTTTGGTTTACTAGCTTATTGAATTGTCTATTCTTTGTTTCACATGAAAACCTTGGTTGGTTTTTTGTTTATTTAGTATTGTCTACTTGTTAGTATGGCTGATCTAATTTTTGTTCCTGGTTTCACTTGAAACTTTATACTGCCTTTCTACTGTTTAGTATTTTGTTTCACGTGAAACTATATAATAGGGTGTATTGGATTTGTCTTATAGTATCCTGAATCTTTTTATAGAGCGCAATCTATACTCTTATCAATACAAACGCATAGGTCTATTCCTGATACTTGTTTATCTTTGCATCACTTAATTACATGTTGTAAGTAAGCTTTTAATACAGATAATAAGATGTTTCCAGAATATGATGTTATAGTAGTAGGTGCCGGTCATGCCGGTTGTGAAGCTGCTGCTGCTGCCGCTAATATGGGCAGCAAAACCTTATTGGTAACTATGAATATGTTAACCATTGCACAGATGTCCTGTAACCCGGCTATGGGTGGAATTGGTAAGGGGCAGATCGTTCGGGAAATTGATGCTTTAGGGGGTCAGAGTGGCATAATTTCCGATCAATCTATGATCCAGTTCCGTATGCTTAACCGTTCAAAAGGGCCCGCTATGTGGAGTCCCAGGTGCCAATCTGATCGGATGCAGTTTGCCGGTGCCTGGCGCTATGCCTTAGAGCAAACGCCAAACCTGGATTTCTGGCAGGATATGGTGAAAGGTTTATTGGTGAAAGATGGTGCTGTGTATGGTGTGCTTACCGGTATGGGCCAGGAGATAAAAGCTAAGACGGTAGTATTGACGAACGGTACTTTCCTGAATGGAATCATACATGTAGGGGAAAAACAGTTTGGTGGCGGCAGAATGGGGGAAAAAGGAGCTTCAGGTATTACAGAACAATTAGTGGAATTAGGCTTTGAAGCCAGCAGGTTAAAGACTGGTACACCACCTCGTATAGATGGCAGAAGCCTGAATTATGATAAAATGGAGGTGCAGGAAGGTGATGAAGAAGTAGTAGGCTTCTCTTATAAGGAGGTTAATAACCCTATTAAGAAGGATCCTAAGAAGCAAAGAAACTGCTGGGTAACCTATACCAGCCCTGAAGTACATGATATATTGAAGACCGGCTTTGATAAATCACCAATGTTCCAGGGTAGAATACAGGGTACCGGGCCAAGATATTGCCCGAGTATAGAGGATAAAATCAACCGATTTGCGGATAAAGACCGGCATCAATTGTTCGTAGAACCAGAAGGTTGGGATACCGTAGAAATCTATGTAAATGGGTTTTCTTCCTCTTTACCGGAAGAAGTACAATATAAAGCCATCACTAAAGTAGCGGGTTTTGAAAATTGTAAATTCTTCCGCCCGGGCTATGCAATAGAATATGATTACTTCCCACCTACGCAATTGAAGCTGACCCTGGAGACCAAACAGATCAGGAATTTGTTCTTTGCAGGGCAGATTAATGGTACTACCGGTTATGAAGAAGCTGCCTGCCAGGGCCTGATCGCAGGTATTAATGCCAGCAGGAATGCCCATGAATTGGAACCTTTTACCTTGAAAAGAGATGAGGCTTATATTGGTGTTTTGATTGATGACCTGATCAGTAAGGGTACCGAAGAGCCTTACCGGATGTTTACTTCCAGGGCAGAATTCAGGACTTTATTGCGCCAGGATAATGCCGATATACGGCTTACGCAAAAAGGATTTGACATCGGTCTGGCAGATCAGCAGCGCCTCGATACCGTAAATGAGAAAATTGAACAGACAGAAAAGGTTAAAGCTATTTTAGCTGAAATGCCTGTTGAACCTTCAGAAATCAATGATTTCCTGGAAAAAATAGGTCAAACAGCGCTAAAAGAACGTCAAAAAGTAGCAAAATTGGTCTTAAGGCCTGATATTTCCATAAAAAATCTGGTGGCGCACCATCCCCTGCTACAAGATAGCCTTAAAGGCTTTAAAGAGGAGGCTTTAGAGCAGGCAGAGATACTTTTGAAGTACGGAGTGTACATGGAGAAAGAAAGAGAAATGGCCAATCGTATGGGTTATATGGAAGAACTGATAATCCCGGATAGTTTTAATTATGAAAAAGTGCAGGCGATCTCAATAGAAGCCCGCCAGAAGTTAACAAAGATCCGGCCGCAGACCCTGGGCCAGGCCTCCAGGATTTCTGGGGTTAACCCGAGTGATATCCAGATACTGATGGTGCATATGGGTAGGTAGTCATTTCTAAATTCTGAATAGTTTTTTACAGCCTGTTTTGGTATTATACCAGGACAGGCTTTTTTTATGAAATAACTATTTATACCCAAAATTAAAAAGGGTTTTAAAGTAGTCTGTTTCCTGTTGATTGGATTGATTAAAATAAAAAAGTGAAGAATTACTGTTTATTCTTATAGCAGATATAATTACTTCAAGGAAATTAAAAAAGACTACTAATAGTACAGCAGCTCCGGATCATATATATTCATCGGTATCAGAAGTCATCAATTGGTCTGAATTAATTCATGAAATGCCATTCAGGATAGGAATGTAATGCATTTATATCATCATAACTGATCGATACTTCCAGAGCAGAATTCAGGACCTTGTTACCAGTACGATGTAGCTATACTCCTTAGGCAAAATATAATTTGACATCTGTTTGGCGAACCCGTAATGTATGGAATGCAGAAAATGAAAGAATTGAATAAACAGAAGGAGTTAAGACCATTTTATCTGAAATGCCGATTAAACCTTCATAAACCAATTATTTTATTCAAAAAATAGGCTAAATAGCCCTAAAATAACAACAAAAAGCATCAAAATTGGTCTTAAGGCCTGATAATTTCATAAAAGATCTGCTTGTGTACCATCCCCTGCTATAGGATAACCTAAAAGGGTTTAAAAAGGTACTTTTTGGAGCAGACAAAGCTAGTTTTTATGTATGGAGTTTAAATTATGAAGAAGTGAAGGTAATCTTAATCAGGGTACCTCCGAATTTAATACTTATTATTCTGTGTTCCGTTAGTGTATAATAGATTCACTAAATATTTAATGCTCTAATCATCTTTTTATAGGTGGATGTAATAAACATTCTTTAGAGTAGCATTGCCTATTTCGCTATTTTCAATTATTGAAAGTAAGCGTAGCTTATCATAAGCTGCTTCAGAAAAAGTGTTGCTTTCTGGTTATGGATTAATCAAAGAACATTATAAATGGCTAAAAATGGCGTAGGATTGGATAATTTTATTCCTGATTATGTATTTTGATCAGAGTTGAAATACTAATGTAGGGCAAATGAGTTTGAGGATAATGGATTAAAATACGGTGTAGTTTCTCGACCAGATGATGTTATATTGGCGCCATAAAAATGCCTGGAGACCGAAATAAGATATTCCTTTTGATCAAGGAAAATATTTAGTAGACTTACTAACCTTTATATACGTACTCAAGTATACCTTATTCATGGGATAAAATGATTGTAATAGAGATTGGTAAGATATATTTAGAGCTGGCTAAATGAATTAGAGGTAAAATTGAGTATTTTTATGCCGTATAAAGCTTTATTTTGAATAAAAAATGGATAAAATGTAGTTTTTACCTTACTTAAACAAATATTAAAATGATAAATTATTAATAAAATTTAAATAGTATAAAATAATAATATAATGAGTTATAAACAGTACTTTGATATACCTGAGGATATAGTTTATTTGAATACTCCGAAGAATGGTTTAATACCTCGTACCCATAATCAATGGCGCAAGGAATGGGATAAGGCCTTTTTCTCTCCTCATAGCGAGTTGCGTGATCAACAGCCGGATATGATACAGAAGGTTAAATCCGATTTTGCTCAATTGTTTAATTGTCCGGCAGATCTTGTTTATTTGGTCCCCAATTTTTCTTTTGGATATAATGTATTGCTTGACGGGCTGCCAAAAGGACTTAAATATGCCATACTGGAGGATGATTATCCTTCTGTAAATTATGCGATACAAAGCAGAGATTTTGATTTTGAGCTGATAGGAGTTTACCAGGGAAATCTTGAAGAAAATATTCTCGAGGTTATAAAGAATAGTAGGCCAGATGTACTTTCCTTAAGTATTGTGCAGTATATTTCCGGGCTAAAGATAGATTTGGCATTTATTAAACAGTTGAAAATGGATAATCCTGATCTGATCATCATTGGAGATGCTACGCAATATTTAGGAACAGAATCATTTAATTTTCTGGATTCCGGTTTTGATGCTGTTGCGGGAAGTGGATATAAATGGTTGATGGCCGGATTTGGAAATGGTTATATGATGCTTTCCAGGGAATTGTATGCGATTCTTTATGCAGATGCCTGTCAACGCCCGGGGCCTAAGGAGCCCATGTTGGCCAATAAGCCGATCATTGATCTTTATTTTGAGCCTGGCCACCAGGATACTTTAGCTCATGGAACTTTGTCACAGTCTGTTCATTTTTATAATGAATTGAATATGAGCAATATAGGAGTATATCTGCAGGAACTTAAGGCATATGCTTACCAGGTTTTTGAGGATAGAAAATGGCTCTTACCTATGGTAGCAGCTAGCTCTTGTAAATCTTCTCTGATCAACCTGCAGGTACCCCAGGAAGCCTATCCATTTTTGTTGCAGAATGGAATCAGGTGTTTTCCAAGAGGTACTGGTATCCGGATTGGGCTGCATTTGTATAACGATAAAGATGATGTGGATCGTTTAGTGGCTGTTTTGGATCAGGTGTTATAAATGTGTATTGTGAGGGAATGGGTTTATAGTTGTTTCTTTTGAGGAAGATACTTATTTATGAGCTGAATTAATAAAAAGACGACTAGTGATAGCCGTCTTTTTAACTTTTATTCCTAATGAATGAGTATTTCTTTTAATGCGCTAAGCTTTGTATTGATTTAAATACCACAATTCAGTCAGATGACTAGAACTGGTACCCGATATTGAACATCCAATTATTTACATTTCTAAGTACTAATAAATCAGTTTCATCAATTGGTTTGTAAACATTAGCTAATCCATGGGCATAGGAAACTCTGCTATAAAAACCGGCCGGTGTCATATAGCCAATACTATATGCTAGACCATGATCAAATCTTTTGTAGGTTTGTAAAGGTCCTTTATGTGCCATTACAGGCCATCCATTATAGGTAAATGTTCCGGAACCCAAGTAAGCGGCATAGGGACCGGCAGTGATGAATAGATTGGAGCGGTTTTTACCATTTATCAACTGATACTTAAAATGGGTATGCAGTCTCACATATTTCAATATAAATTCTTCTTTATAGAATTTTCGCTCAAAATGCCTGGTGCCGGACTGATAATGATGAATGCCAAATTCAAAGTTTGTTTTTTTGCCAAGTTTTAAATTTCCTCCTATACCAGGTGTAACTTTAACAATGGCTTTTCCCTTAATGGGATCTACACCATAAATTTTAGGATCAATAATCATATTAGCACTTGAAATACCGGCTTCTACCTGTACCCGGAATTTTCGTTCTACAGGTTGCTCCTGCGCGTTAATTGATGTAAGTAATAAAGAACTTGTTAAGGTTGTAAATAGGTATTTCATTAGTAATTATTAGTTCAAAAGATATAAGCAGATGATTTTTAGAATGGGGTAGTAGCCAAAAAATGTGCTGTTATGATTAAGTATTTTCGGTTTAAAGTGCGCTTATACCAGAAAAGAAACTGGTCTTACAGATCTTTAATAGATTTTGCTTTTAGCTATAAAAAAAGATAGAAAACTGATATAGCTTTCTATCTTTTTTTACTATGAGGAATAGAATATTATTAATGCTCTTCTTCTCCCGGACGTAAAGGAACGTTTTGAGGAATGAAATCTTTACCATTACCATCATCACGATAGTCATATGGCCATCTGTGTACTTCAGGAATCGGACCTTCCCAGTTACCATGTCCAGGATGGATTGGCGTAGTCCATTCTAAAGTAGTAGAACCCCAAGGATTGGTACTTGTTACTTTTCTACCTCTGAACATACTTACAAAGAAGTTGAAAACAAACAATAATTGTGCAAAGAACGTGATCACCACAATGATTGAAATGAATTCATTCATTTTCTGGTAAGGCGCATAAGTAGCCCATTGGGTATAATCGTAATAACGACGTGGCATACCGGAAAGACCTGCATAGTGCATTGGCCAGAAGATCAGGTAAGCACCGATGAATGTTACAAAGAAGTGGATATAACCTAAAGTATTGTTCATGAATCTACCGAACATTTTAGGGAACCAGTGATATACACCGGCGAACATCCCGAAGAAGGCAGATACACCCATTACTAAGTGGAAGTGCGCTACTACGAAGTAAGTATCGTGAAGGTGAATATCTAATGCAGAGTTACCTAACCAGATACCGGTAAGACCACCGGAGATAAAGATCGATACGAAACCGATTGCAAATACCATAGGTACTGTGAAACGGATACTACCTCTCCAGATCGTAGTCAGCCAGTTGAATACTTTAATAGCGGATGGAATCGCGATCAACAAGGTTAACAATACAAACACAGATCCCAGGAACGGACTCATACCGGATACGAACATGTGGTGTGCCCATACGATCAGGGCCAGGGCAGTAATACCGATCAGGGAAATGATCATTGCGGTGTAACCAAAGATTGGTTTACGGCTGTGTGTAGATAATATTTCAGAAGCCATACCCATACCTGGTAACATTACGATGTATACCTCAGGGTGACCTAAGAACCAGAATAAGTGTTGGTATAAGATCGGGGATCCACCCATATGGGATAAGGCTTTACCACCAATGAAGATCTCAGATAAGTAGAAGCTGGTACCCATGTGACGGTCGAACAGTAATAATACAACTGCAGAAACCAACACCGGGAAAGATAATAAACCTAATACGGCAGTGAAGAAGAAAGACCACATGGTTAATGGCATACGGGTCATCTTCATACCATTCGTTCTCATGTTAAGGATAGTAGATACATAGTTCAAACCACCTAATACCTGGGAAACGATGAATAAGGTCATACTGATCAACCAAAGGTCCATACCTAAGCCTGAACCTAAAGAAGCTTCTTTAAGGGCACTCAGTGGGGGATAAGTAGTCCATCCACCTGCTGCAGGACCTGTAGAAATAAATAATGATGCAAACATGATGACACTAGAGGCAAAGAAGAACCAATAGGAAAGCATATTCATAAACGGAGAAGCCATATCTCTCGCACCAATCTGCAAAGGGATCAGGAAGTTACTGAAGGTACCACTAAGGCCGGCCGTCAATACAAAGAATACCAGGATGGTACCGTGCATGGTAACCATGGCATAGTAGAATTCAGGGCTTAATTTTCCACCCTTAGCCCACTCACCCAGGAATTGCTCCATGATCGGGAAAGTAGAGTTAGGAAAGCCTAATTGTAAGCGGAAGAATACGGAGAATAAAGCACCGATTATTGCCCAGATAATACCGCTAACCAGGTATTGCTTACCAATCATCTTATGGTCCTGGCTAAAGATGTATTTCGTAATAAAATGCTGCTTATGATGCTCGTGGTGACCATCGTGATGTCCGTGTGCATCGTGTGCTTGTACTAAAGTAGCGTCGTGACTCATTTTATATTCAATTTACAACCCTTGTAAACAAGGCGTATAATTTATATTGTTTTTTGAATGATTATTTTTACTATTTAACGGCAACAGCTGTTGTGTCATTTTTTACAGCTGATGAATCTGCAGGTGCAGCGTTAGCCGGTGCATCCGCTTTTGGCGCTTCAGCTACGCCGTTGTGCATGCTATAGTATGTTTTTTGCTCTGACAACCATTTCTCAAACTCAGCTTTTGTTTCAACGATCACAGTACCTTTCATTGAGTAGTGACCTTTACCACACATTTCAGAACAAGGGATCTCGTATACAAATTCAGGATTCTTTGTAATCTCTCTCATTTTAGCGGTAGAGATTCTCGGGGTCATCCATAAGGTTGTAGTGATACCAGGTACGGCATCCATTTTCATACGGAAGTGAGGTAAAGATAAGTTGTGCAATACATCGCGGGAGTTGATCACGAACTGTACATTTCTTTCATTGATGATATGGATTTCACCATTTTCAATGATAATATCATCATGAGAAGCTTTGTCGTTCCAGTCCAGACCTAATACGTTATTCGCATCATTAATCAGTCTGAAGTTGGTTTTACCGAATATGCCATCTTTACCCGGGTAACGGATGATGAAGTTAAATTGCTTACCCACAACCTGAACTTTCAAAGAATCTTCAGGTGCTTTGGAAGTCATATTGTTCCAGTTTTTCAAACCGATAGCTACCAGGATCATTAAGGTTAAAGCCGGGATGGTAGTCCAGATCAGCTCTAGCTTATTGTTGTGGGAATAGAATAAAGGTTTTCTGCCTTCTCTTGCCTGGTATTTGAAAGAGAACCAGAACAGGAAAAGTTGGGTACCAAAAAAGGCGATACCAGTAATAATGATGGTCCACATTAACATGCTCTCATACTCAAGACCTTGAACAGAGGCAGATTCCGGCAGGTAGAGTGGTGCTAAGTGTACGTGGCACTCATAAATACCCCACATCCCCAAAAAGAAGATTATTAATAGCACCCAAGCCAAAGCTTTGTTTGTCTTTTTGGATACAGTTTCTTCTTCGCCACGAATTAAGTTTACATACTCACTAGCTCGTGCAATCTGGTAAATAACGATAAAGACCAGAATAACTAAGGCGGTTAATATTAATCCCGACATTGTGTATTTTTAATTATTAATATTGAATGATATTGGTGTAAACACCTTAATTTTTCGCTAAACGCTTGTTTGTTCTATTAACTTAAGTGTACAACAGCTTCTTTCAATAAGATATGGTTGTGTGGTATTAAGTCTTCTTTTGCCAATGTTCTGGATACAGTCAGGATCATTAATCCCGCGAATCCTGCAAATATACCCATTTCATACCAGCTAATGTGCCAGTTGTTGCCGGTAGGACCAGGGTAAGTGAGCAAATATAAGTTTAACCATTGTCCGAAGATAATAATCAGGGCCATGAAAACAACTGTGAAATAGTTACGCTTGCTTGGACGGGACATTAAGATCAGGATCGGGCCAACGAAGTTTACAACCAGGTTCAGATAGAATGGGAAGCTGTAAGCACCATTTTGACGGGTATTGTAATAAACTGTTTCTTCAGGAAGATTCGCGTACCAGATCAACATGTATTGAGCAAACCAGGTATAAGTCCAGAAGATGGAGAATGCGAACATGAATTTACCTAAATCGTGCGTGTGCTCTTTGTTCATTAAGATCAGGTTACCCTGATTTTTGAGGTATACCGTCCATAAAAGGATCATAGCCATACCAGAAACGAAAGCGCCTGCGAATACGTGCCAGCTGAACAGGGTAGAGTACCAGTGTGCATCAATACTCATGATCCACAACCAAGGCGTAGTACTCATCATGGTTAAACCGTAAACAACCATGAAACCACCGGCTATAACCATTGTTCTCCAGTAGATTTTGGTAGAGTTTTTAGGGGCACTTTGTTGTGCCAGGGACATAGATCTGAACTTACGTCCGAAGAAGCTCCACAGGCCTACTGCAGCGATAGAGAAACCTACAAACATACCTTTGTTCAGGAAGGCAGATTTACCTTCTATAATTTTATCACCATCGGGGTGTACCCAGTGATAAATAGGGTTATGATCACCCAGGCCGAATACGATACTAAAAAGGATAACCAGTACTATGATACCGAATACCCATACATTGGCACCGATTGCTTCCGGAACTCTTTTATAAGCCACGATCCAGCCACCTTGAGCCAAAGCAGCAGCAGCCTGGATAAATATCGAAGTTATGGCCATAAACAGGAAGAAAATACTATTTTGAGCCAGACCTAACCAGAAACGGGTTAACCCGGCTTCTTCGTGCTTACCCAGGAAAGATATCGCTCCTGCAATAATAGTAATGATACCTATTGCTAATAATACCAAACCGGTTTTCTTTAAACCCGAAGGGACTTCAAAACGATCGGTCATAATGTGTTTAATTTTATTATATCTTAAATAATTGGTTATTTGAATCGACTTATTTATGGGCTACAGCAGTATCAGCGGTTTTTGCTGGTGCAGCAGCGGTACTATCTTGAGCTGCCGGAGCTGTGTTTTTACCATCAGCAGACAGTGTAAATGGTGCACCACCGTTTTCAGACTGGAACTTCTTGATATAAGCCAAAACCTGCCAACGTTGTTTTGTATTTAACTGGCTGGCATAAGAGCCCATCATGTTTTTTCCGTATACAACTGCATGGTACATTCTACCAATAGTCATATTGATGTAGTTAGGTCCTTTGAAGTTTGCCGGTGCCGCCGCGAAGGGTCCGTTACCATCATTGTATAATGGCCCGTTACCATCCAGCTTTTGCCCGTGACAAACGCCACAGTAAATATCATATAAGCGTTTACCTTCTGCAATTTCTCCTTCAGAGAATTTGTAAGGTGATTGCATAGCATACCAGGAAGTTGTATCCGTTTCGTTTAAGTGATACGGTAAATCGTGTCCTCTTGCAATAGTTCCGTCTACAGGCTTTTGAGATGTCAAAGAGTCTGCAAAAATCGGATTGGCAGTGTAAGCATCATAGGCGCGGGAATAAGTCATGTCCGGGGCATAGATTTTACCCGGATTACGACGTACGCCCCCACTGTTACAAGCAGACAGTGCTACTGCTCCTCCTATTAAAATGGTTACAAAAAAACGTTTATTCATAAATTTTGTATATAAACGACTTTTTACAAAGTCAATATTATGATGCGAATTGTTTAGAATAGTTTTCCTCTTGATCAAATCTTCCGTACCACCAGCCTTCTTCAGCAATCTGTACATTCGTTTCTACTGGCTTGGTTTCATTTAAAAAGTTCATCAATTCTGTTTCGTCCGTACCTTCTGTTACTTCTATGACTACTACAAACAGATCATCTGACTGGCGCGGGTGGAAGACGTGCTTCTTAACGCCCGGCATGATTTGATTTAAATAGCAATAAGTCAATACCATACCCACAGCAGCAAACATTACTGTTAACTCAAAAGTAATCGGGATCATGGCAGGTAAAGAGAAAAATGGTTTACCACCGTAGTTGATTGGCCAATCTGAAGTAAAGATCCAGGACATAAAGCCTAAGGCAGTGCTTGTACCTGTAATACCAAAGATAAAGCCGGCAATGTGTAAATCTGTTTCTTTCAGTCCCATTGCGGTATCTAGACCGTGTACAGGAAAGGGAGTATATACATCGTGCAATTTGTAACCGCTATGACGTACTTTATGTACAGCATCAAATAATGGTGCCTCATCGTCGTAACAAGCTATTGCAAATTTTTTAACTGCCATTCTATTTCAATTTTGAATTTTGAATTCTAAATTTTCAATTATTTTTTATTAATCATTTACCTCTCACCGCAAAATCATGTTCACACTTCTCACATTTCACTTTTTACTGTTCACTTATAAACCTAGTGTGCGTGGTTAGCGATTTCTATAAATTCTTCTAATGATTTTTCTTCTAATGCTAAGTTGTCTTTATGTGCTTTATCACCGGTAGTTTTCAGTACAAACTTGATCTCTGCGATCGCGATTACCGGGAAGTACTTAGAGAACAGGAAGAAGCAGGTAAAGAATAAACCGAATGTTCCTAAATAGAATCCTAACTCTGGCCATGTTGGTGAATAGTAAGTCCAGTTGGAAGGAATATAATCACGGTACAATGTAGTAGCGATGATTACAAAACGTTCAAACCACATACCAATGTTCACTACGATAGACAGGATGAAAGAGAATACTATATTTCTACGTAATTTTTTGAACCAGAAGAACTGAGGAGAAACCACGTTACAGGTCATCATAGCCCAGTAAGACCACCAGTAAGGACCCATTACACGCCATTTGAAGGCTTCTTGCTCATAAACAACCTGAGAGTACCATGCCATGAATAACTCGGTCAGGTAAGCGATACCTACGATAGAACCGGTTAATACGATTACCTTGTTCATTGCCTCAATGTGGCCCATGGTAATGTATTCTTCCAGGCGATATAGTTTTCTTACTAAGATCAAAAGGGTATTTACCATGGCAAATCCGGAGAAGATCGCACCCGCAACGAAGTAAGGCGGGAAGATCGTAGCATGCCATCCAGGAATTACAGAGGTAGCAAAGTCAAAAGATACAATCGTGTGTACAGAAAGTACGAGTGGCGTAGATAAACCTGCTAATACCAGGGATAAAGACTCAAAACGTTGCCAGTTTTTAGCGGTACCGGTCCATCCGAAAGAAGCCAGACCGTATAAACGTTTGCGTAATTTAGTTTTTGCTCTGTCACGGATCGTTGCGAAGTCAGGGATCAAACCGGAATACCAGAACAATAATGAAACGGTAAAGTAAGTAGAGATCGCGAATACGTCCCAAAGAAGGGCAGAGTTAAAGTTAGGCCATAATGGACCGCGGGTATTTGGTAATGGCAATACATACATTGCATCCCATACACGGCCCATGTGGAAGATCGGGAACTGACCCGCACACATTACGGCAAAGATAGTCATCGCCTCAGCAGCACGGTTTACACCCGTACGCCAGTGTTGGCGGAATAGTAAGAGGATCGCAGAGATAAGCGTACCGGCGTGACCGATACCTACCCACCATACGAAGTTGGTAATATCCCAACCCCAACCCATGGTGTGGTTAATCCCCCAGGTACCAAGACCCCAATATACCTCCCAGAATACAGAGAAAGCACCGAAACCTAAAAAAGCCAATGCTACGAAGAAGCCAAAATACCAGAGTTTGGTCGGCTTTTGCTCTATAGGACGACAGATGTCCGCTGTTACGTCACTGTAGCTCTTCTCGCCATCTACTAATGGCTCTCTAATGAACGATTCGTATTTTAAATGCATAATGTGAAATACCTATTCTGCTATGAAATAATAATGTTTGTTTGTTCTGTAATTTTCGTCAAATGCCTCAGGCGTTTGGTGTGGATTCTTTTTCAGCCAGTCGCCTAAAGTAAATATTTTGTACTGGTGTTTGGCCAGTACCTGATACAACATGTTGGCGTCTGCGCCGTAGTGATTGGAAGCGCCTAATCCGAATTCGAAAATCAGGATAGGTTTGTACTTACTTAAAACACTATCGGCTCCTAAAAGAACATCATACTCCGCTCCCTCGACATCTATCTTGATTAAATCAATCTGCCTGTCTCCAGGTAAAATATCATCTAATCGTTTTACTGCTACTTTAATCTCTTTTACTTCTTCTTCTCTTGGATAATCCCGTTTTTTCAAACCGCTGTAAGAAGGATTGGATACTACCAGGTTAAAGGTACTCTCCTCATTCTTCGAACCGGCCGCGAAATTATACAAATGTATATTACTATACGATTTAAATTTTGCTTTTAGTAATTCAATTTTCTCCGGGATAGGTTCTACACCACTATGTTCGCCTTTTGGAATGTATTTCAGGAACAATTCTAAGATTTCCCCGTCTAACACACCTATGTCCACACAATTTTTAACCCTTCCTTCCCTCGCTAACTGTTTTACTATTTTTTCTGTATTGATATCAATAGCTAAATTTTCTGTCAAAGGAATCTGTAACGTCTTCAATACCTTCTTTAGGATATTTCGAATCATTTATTTATTCTGTTTTGACTTTAGTTGTTGATTAATACAATTTATCTTGTTCTCTTTACTTATATAGCCCGGCTATTATAAGTGTTGGTTGTAAATTTCATCTTTGTCAGAACCGGCCATCAATACCTCAGTGTTACGGATCTTAGACAGGTAGCTTACATTTGGCAGCACGTGGATTTGCTCTAACATGTAGAACAGGCGCTCTTTATTGTTAACATATCTGTCTTGATAGATCGCACTTTCCTTATCGTTCAGGTTACCGAATGTGATACAGCCACCACCACATGCTGATTGACAAGCAGTAGTTACATGGTGATCTTTCAATGGAGTACCTTCTTTTTTAGCTTTCAGTTTACCTTCTTGTAAACGTTGTACACAGAAAGAACATTTTTCCATTACACCACGGGAACGTACGGTAACATCCGGGTTCAACACCATTCTGGTCAGGTCATCATTGATATCATCACGACGGCCATCAGAATATAAGTTGTCTTCGAAGCAGTCTGCATCATTCCAGTCTAACCAGTTGAAGCGACGTACTTTGTAAGGACAGTTATTCGCACAATATTTAGTACCGATACAACGGTTATAAGCCATTTGGTTCAGACCTTCAGAGCTGTGGTTGGTTGCAGATACCGGACAAACGTTTTCACAAGGAGCGTTATCACAGTGCATACACAACATAGGCTGGAATACCGTCTGGATGGTATCCGGATCATTAGGATCTCCGGCAAAATAACGGTCGATTTTCAACCAGGACATTTCCTGAACTTTGATCACACGTTCTTTACCTACTACAGATACGTTATTCTCAGCATGACAAGCGATGACACAGGCACCACAACCGGTACAAGAGTTCAGGTCGATGGACATTGCCCAGTGCAAACCTGGTTTTTCGTGAACAGGGTAGTGGGTACCGAATTTTTCGAAAGCTTTTTCAAATCCACGGGCATCGAAATCTTTGCCTTTTCCGAAATGATCTTCGTGTGGAGCTTTTGGATCATGCGCTGGATCTACAACATAGTGACCTAATGCAGCTTTACGCTCATCGATCAGCTCATATGGATTTTTTACAAACTCTTCTTTAGAGTATTCGTAGAAAATTGGCCTGTTTTCTGCACTGTTGTGGGTTTGCGTTACCGCTACAGGGTAGAAGGTTGCTGTTTTTTCAATTTTAGCATCCGCATAGTTGCTGAAGGTCTGGCCATTGAAGCTTAATAAAGGATAAGCATTTTTACCCAGGTCAGCAGCGGCTAAACCTACTCCTTTATCACGACCATAACCAATTGCAATGGCAACTACATTATGGTGCATACCCGGAACAACGATTACCGGTAATTCTACTGATTTATTGCCAACAGTAATTTTTAATACGCGTTTTTTAGGATCTACCTGGTTAACGGTAGTCAATTCTGCATCAAATTTCTCTTTTGCAGTTTTTGGCGACATCATTACATAGTTGTCCCAGGCTACTTTAGAGATCGGATCCGGTAATTCCTGTAACCATGGGTTATTAGACCATGCACCACCGGTACCTAAAGAAGCTGTTTCGAAAACGATTACTTCATACTCTGCAGCAGACTTAACCGCTTTCGCTTTAGCGATAGCATCCTGTACATTACCTGCAAAAGATGCACCAACGATAGATGGGGTAGCAGGCTCGATAATACCATCTTGTAATGCTTTATCGAAAGTAGCCTGTCCTAATTTACCGTTCCAGTAAGCATTGAATTGATCGTGGTACGTTTCCGTAGCGCCGGCCCATTTCAATAAGCTATCCTGGAATGCTCTTGTTTTAAACAATGGAGCGATTGTAGGCTGGATGAAGCTGATATAGCCATCTTTTGCTTCTGTATCCCCCCAGCTTTCCAACCAATGGTGGTCAGAAACTACATATTTTGTCAATTTTGCTGTTTCATCAAGACGATCAGCAAAAGAGATGGTTGTTTTTACTTTTTTAAGACCCTCAACAAATTTAGCGCCGTCGAAGTATTCATAAGCAGGGTTTACACCGTGCATGATCAATGCGCCCACTTGTCCTGCGTTCATTGCATTTACTAATGCAACCATATCCGCATCAATACCTTTCTTGTTTTTTGCAGGAGTAGAGAAGTCGATTGTAGTACCATTAGCGCCGATAGCGGCATTAATAGCATTTACAATAATCTGTGTATTTACATCGTTGCTGCCACATACGACTAAACCGTTACCTTTTTTAAGGTCTGCAGCAGCTTTTACGATTAATTTATCTAAGTTTTTAGAACCTGTGTTTGGTTGGGTACCGGAAGCAACGTGCTCATATAATGCAGCAGCAACTTTACCGTATTCAGAAGGGCGGCAGGTAGCGCGCTCATCCGCGTTAGCACCAGTCATACTCAGCATACCTTCAATCTGGTAGTGCTTGTTCATGTTGCTAACGGTAGTAATATCTTTACTACTTACTTTTCTTGATTTGGTATATCCTTTGCTGTATTCAACCGGGGAGATCCAGGTTCCTAAGAAGTCAGCACCGATACTTAAAACCGTTCTGGCTTTATCGAATTGGTAGTTAGGCAACATTCTCTTGCCATAAGACATTTCGTTAGCCAATAACATACCGGAATAAGAAACCGGGTCAAAAGTTACATGCTTGGCGCCCGGGTATTTAGCCAGGAACTGAGCGATAACGTTATCTGTAGTAGGGCTGATCAAGGTACCGGTTAAGAGGTAAATAGCACCGTTTGCAGCAGCTAAGGCAGCGCTTACCGGGCCATCAATCTCTTCAAAAGTATCTACAGGCTTACCATCAACATGTGGTTGACGCAATCTTGTTTTGTCATAAAGACTCAATGTAGCAGCGATCATACGTGCAGAAGTACCGCCTTCCGTGATCTTGGATAAAGTATTACCCTCGATCATGATAGGACGACCTTCTACTGTTTTTACTACAGCCGGTACACATTCTCCATTGTCTACAAAGGTAGAAGCATAATAGTTAGGTACACCCGGAGTTATATTTTCAGGCTTAATCGCATATGGAATCGCCTTTCTTACCGGCATTTCACAGCTTGCCGCGACCGTAGCCGCCAAAGTACTAAAACCTAAAAATTTAAGGAAGTCACGTCTTGGTGTTTGTGCATTCAATAAATTGTCGCCTGGTAATTCAACCGGTAACTCTTCATTAAATTCATTAGCTACACTTTGTTGATATTCTGGTGTGTTGGCTAACTCTTCTAAACCTTTCCAATATTTCTTTTGACTCATAGTCTTTTTATAATAAAATACCCGATGAACGATGTATGTTAAATAATGTTGTTGTTATCTTACTTATGTATTAGTAGTGACATTTTTGACACTCCAGACCACCTAGTTCAGCTTCAGTTACGCCATCACGTTTTCCTTCTTTGATCTCCTGGTGGTATTTTTCAAAAATGCTATAGTAATTGTTGTTCTGGAAGTCCACTTTTGTCTCTCTGTGACAGTTAATACACCATCCCATGGATAAAGACTCAAATTGTTTTACTTCATCCATTTCCTGGATAGGACCGTGACAGGTTTGACACTGTACATTACCTACATTTACGTGTTGAGAGTGGTTGAAGTATACAAAGTCAGCCAGGTTGTGGATTTTAGTCCATTTGATCGGCGTAGCCAGGATTTCACCTTTAGCATTACGCTTGTAATCTTTTTTAGCCGGATCCCATCCTGCATATTTATATAGCTCCTGGATTTGAGCGGTACCGTCTACTTTATTTCCTTCGTGGTCAAATAATTGCTCACCGGAGTACTCGCTGATCTGTTTGTGACAGTTCATACATACGTTAGTAGAAGGAATCATGGCCTGGCGGCTGTCATTCACACCCGCGTGACAGTATTGACAGTTGATCTGGTTGATACCGGCGTGTACTTTGTGCGAGTAGAAGATCGGCTGATGCGGCATATAGTTTTGCTGGCGGCCCATTTCCACACCACCGTTTACGATCCAGTAACCGGCCAGGATGAAGATAATGATACCTGCAATAGCTATAAATAACTTATTGTTTCTAAGAGAGATCTGTTTAGTGTTCGGTTTACCTTCCGCATCGTTGGCAGAGCGGGCCAGGTTTTTGTTGATACGGATCAATACCAGCGCCAGGATAGCGAGAATAGCAGTGATCGCAACATATAACCAGGTATTATCTGCTTCTTTTGTTGGAGTACCATCTTTTACGCCATCTCCACCACCAGTAGGAGGTTCTACTGAGTTTACATAAACAACAATGGCATCGATATCCGCTTCAGTCAGGTTCGGGAATGAGGTCATCGCCGTTTTGTTCCACTTATTGTACAGTTCGTTGGCATATTTATCTCCGCTGGCGATTACCGCAGCAGAGTTGTGTACCCATTTGTACAACCAATCTTTGCTGGGCACCCTTTCGTCCATTCCCTTCAGGGCCGGACCGGTTGCATCTTTCAGAGGGTTGTGACAGCTGGCACAGTTAGCCTGGAAAAGAGCTTTCCCGTCCTGTGCGTTCGCTTGGGTAAAACCTCCGAATGCCATTAAAACAGCCAGGAGGGCTACAATACTTACACGTTTAAACATAAAATTGAGCTTTAAATATGCAGACACTAATATCTAGAATTTAATTTTAACGTAAAATTTACACTAATGATGGTTGCAAAAGTACAACAGGAAATTTAATTTTTGTTCACATTTGTTAAAAAAATTTTTTCAGTACTGGCGCGGCTTTCAGCCGATTAATTGTCATTTTGAATATATGTTTGTCAGAATACTGTCATTAAATCGGCACAGGGCACATTTTTGTTTTAACAGTTGCAAAGTCACGGCAGCGTAAATTTTGATGATAATGCAGTACTGTTTTGCCTTTCAGATAAAAAGCCAGGGATGAAATATATCATTTCATCCCCGGCTTTTTATCTGAATAAATTATAAATTAACTAATTGGTATTAGAGAGAATTAGTCAATTATAGTTGCACCTGATTTATCAATTCTGAAATAAGCATCTTTTACGTCAATAATTTCAGAAGTATTTTGCATATTCATTATTTTTCCATAAAAGTACCCCTCTACGATATCATCATCATTACGGATCAGTTTTACCACTAACTTATACTTGGTAAATACTTTCAAGGGTCTCCCCGGTAGGGATTCCTGATCAGGAGAATAGGTAAATTGGAAATTGGTAGTGCTTTGATCTGTCAGAACGTAAATACCAGGTTTCAATTTTTGATCTAAAGCGATACCATATGTTCTGGAAGTGCGACCATCATTTGTTAATGGTTCAATAATGCCAGAGGTTAAAATTCCTGCCTTGTTAGAAATAGCTATGATGATTTGTGAATTTGTGGGGGCAATTCTTTGTTGACCGCCCAATATTCCTGAAAAAGGTGCCGTACCTTTCCAGTCCCATTTAGAAGCAGCACTTACACCAGTACCATCATCAGCTTCCGGCTCTCTGTATTTTTGGAAACAACTACTAAAAAATACCAGCGTTGTCACCGCCAGTGTAAGAAAGGATACAAATTTTTTCATGTTCATTTTTTAATTTTCGCTCTTGCAAATATATATTTTGTACTTATTAAAGTATAATTTTTCTGATTATTTTTATGAAAGGACTATTTTTTGAAATTCTTTGATGCCAGTTCTCTCCTTACCCGGCTCAGCCCTTCAGGAGTAATCCCTAAATAAGATGCTACCAGGTGCTGGGGCACGCGTAAAAGTAAATCGGGGTAGGTTTTGATAAATGCCTGGTATCGCTCTTCTGCCGAAGCACTTAGCAATAAATTGATCCGGTTTTGCAACTGGCTGATATGCCGGTGCAGCAAACGGTTATTGAGTAAGCCGAATTGTGGCTGTAGATCCGTCAGCTGGCAAAGATCATTTTCATTAAATACCAGTACCGAACTGTCCTCCAGCGCATCAATGAAATAGGAAGAAGGGCGGTTGAAAAAAGAACTCTCCCGGTCGGTTACGAACCAGCCCTCCGGGGCAAACTGCAGCACATGTGTTTTCCCGCGATCATCAATAGAATAATATTTGAGCAGGCCAGACTCTACAAAAAAGGAATACTTACAGATATCTCCCTGTCTTAAAAGAAAGTCGCCTTTTTTTACTTCCATCCGCTTCATCTGGTCCAGGACAGGTGCAAAAGTATCCTGAGGCAGATCGGCATTCTCGTTCAGGTAGGCGTTAAAACTTAAATAATGCATGCTTTGCTTTTAGTTAAGTACAAATGTAATTTATTGTTGGATTGAAATGGTTTGAAAATTTAAACTAAAAAACCTGTTGCTATTAAAATTCCCGGAAAGCGATTATATTTGGAAACGGACTTCAATATTTATTGTAATTGTATGAAAAAGATTTTATTAGCGGCAGGCTGCTTATCCTTATTATTCGCCTGTAATTCCAGGGGGAGCAGTAAGAAAAAGGAAGCAGCAAAAGAACCACAATCCGCAACGGAAGCTGTTTTTGATAATAACGATTATCATACCCTGAGCAACGCTAATGAAGTGTTGGGTAAACACCTGGCACTCGATATTGAAGTGGATTTTAAACAACACCGTATTTCAGGTACCGCGACCTGGGATATCGAAAAGAAAAAAACCGAAGCGGATAAGTTTATTGTAGATACCAGGGCGCTGCTGATCGACAGCATTAAGTATGGTGACGGAACGAAAGCAGATTTTGAGCTGGGAGCCGCAGATAGTATACTCGGATCACCTTTATCCATAAGCCTTAAGCCGGATACCCGGCAGGTGAAAATATTTTACCGCACCACAAAAAATGCCACCGCCCTGCAATGGCTGGAGCCTTCGCAAACTTCTGGCAAAAAAGAACCATTCCTCTATACCCAATCAGAAAGTATTCATGCCCGTAGCTGGATCCCGGTACAGGACGGTCCCGGCGTGCGCTATACCTATAATGCCAGCGTAAAAGTGCCTAAAGGCCTGATGGCTTTGATGAGCGCAGAAAATCCACAGGCTTTGTCCGAAGACGGTATTTATAATTTTAAGATGGACATGCCCATACCGGCTTACCTGATGGCTTTGGCGGTTGGCGATATTAAATTCCAGTCTATCGATAAGCGTACCGGCGTTTATGCCGAACCGGTCATGCTGGCCAAAGCACATAAAGAGTTTGAAGAGGTTGGAGCTATGGTACATAAGGCCGAAGAGCTTTACGGGCCTTATCGTTGGGGGCGTTATGACATTCTTGTATTGCCGTCCGGCTTCCCTATAGGAGGCATGGAAAATCCTAAACTGACTTTTTGCACACCGACCATTTTGGCCGGCGATAAATCCCTGGTGAACCTGATCGCGCATGAGCTGGCGCATAACTGGAGCGGTAACCTGGTGACTAACCAGACCTGGAATGACTTCTGGTTAAATGAAGGGTTTACGATCTATTTTGAACGGCGCATCATGGAATCTATGATGGGCAAAGATTACGCGGATATGCTTTGGGAGATCGGCTACCAGGACCTGGAAGCAATAGTTGCTGACCTGGGAGAAGAAAGCGAGGATACGCACCTGCGTTTAAACCTGAAGGGGCGCAACCCGGATGAGGGCCTGACCGATATTCCCTATGAAAAAGGCGGGCATTTATTAAGACTTATAGAGCAAACCGTAGGCCGGAGTAAAATGGATGCTTTCCTCACTAAATATTTTAATGAAAACGCGTTCAAGACCATGAATACGCGGGACTTCGTGGAGTATTTGAATAAAAACCTGCTGAATGAAGTTACCGAATGGAAGACGAAGGTGAACATTAACGAATGGCTTTATGCCCCGGGTATTCCCAAGACTTGTCCGCGGGCTGATCAAATACGTTTTAATAAAGTGGATACGGCAACGGCGGAATTCCTTAAAGGTGATATGAGTTTTGCGCAAAGAACCACAAAATGGTCTACTTTTGAATGGATGCATTTCCTGAGAAAATTATCAAAGACCTCTTTAAGCCTGGAACAGATGAAGTCCTTGGATCAGGCCTTCCAGCTTACACAGACACAGAACAGCGAAAAGGCAGATCTCTGGTATTTGCTTGCCCTGAAAAGTAAGTATGAGCCTGCTTATCCGGCAATGGAAGCATTCCTTATGGTAACGGGCAGGGAGAAATTTTTACAACCATTGTATAAAGAAATGATGGCGACCAGTGAAGGTGCTAAAATGGCCCGGGCTATTTACAAAAAAGCCAAACCCAATTACCATCCACTGACGCAAAGAGTGATTGATGAAATCGTAAAATAATTCTAGATAAAGGCCGGATTTTCCGGCCTTTTTTAATGCAGGATTTTAGCAGTAACCTGTTGCATCATTTGGGCAACAATAGTTGTGGTAGGGCGGTAAAAAGATTTATCGTATCGGGGCGTAGGGGCTTGCAGCCAGTTATGAATCTGTTCGCAGAAGTCAGGGCTGATCTTATCGACTACTGTCGGTCCAAGATACTGTAGGGCCGCTGCATTGCACTTTTGTTCATATTGTCCGCCAATGGGAATTACCAGTAGTTTTTTATTTAAGTACATAGCCTCTGCAGGGGTTTCAAAACCGGCATTAGTTATGATACCGGCACAGTGAATCAAACTCTGGTTAAACCGCTCTTTATGTACCGGAATAAAAGTACAGTTTCCCCTTTCTTCCACTACCTTTACTTCCTTTGAAAAAACTTCGAATTTTTGCCCGGCTATTTGTTGTAAGTATTTATAGATTTCCTGGTCGGAATAAGAGGGGAGATAAACACAAATATAATTTCCCTCCCCCGGTGCTGCGTTCCATATTTCTGACTTGATCACCGGGGGCAAAATGAAATCATCATAAGCCTGGAAATGTAAGCCTATATTAAGGGAGGACCGGGCAAAGTTTTTTAAAATGAACTCACCGACGGTATTTTTATTTTCAGGGCGGGGGACAAGGCCTGAGGCAAAGCTGGCCTGGTGACCAAAGTGCACAGAAGCTTTATTTTTGATGCGACAAGAGATGGCGCATATGGCTTCAAAATCATTGATGACAAGATCGTATTGTTCAACCGGTAACTGCTTAGCAGTCTTGTATACCTCAATGGGAGCAAGGCTTTTGGCGATCCGCTTGAGGTCGAGTGCGCCACTGTGGTTGTAGAAAAGACTCAGGCCTTTGCTCCTTAATAATACAGGTAATTCTGAGTTCAGGCTGGAATTGCTGCCACTTAGAAAAACATCCACAGCTCCGTAATTATTTAAATGGGGCAGCAACTCCATTGCCCTGCTGATATGGCCATTACCGGTGGCCTGTACGGCATAAAATATTTTCATAGCAACGAGGCTAAGCCCCTTTATGATTGATGGACTGACTATAATGCAGGTACTTGAAAATGTCAGCTTCAATGTTGGCTTCAGGCGCCTTCTTTAAAGCGCGTTCTATAGTCTGCTCTGCAAAATCGTTTGAGTTGTATTGGTATAATTCCCAGTTGCCGTTATTATACTCCAGCGCGGTAAGGTTCTCCACCCAGTCGCCGGAGTTCAGGTATTGTACTTTACCGGTATTGGTTGCGATCTCTTTAATGCAGGGCTGGTGGATATGCCCGCAGATCACATAATCATAGTTTTTTTCAATAGCCAGTTCCGCGATGGTTGTTTCAAATTTGTTGATATAGGCCACCGCTTTTTTGACACCGTTCTTTACCCTTTTGGAAAAGGAAACTTTATTTCTTCCCAGCATCTTCAGGCCGGCGTTAATCATGCTATTGAGCAAGATCAGGAGGTCATACCCTTTACCACCCAGTTTGGCTAAAATCTTTGCCGCGCCTTTTGTTGTATTATCGAAAACATCCCCATGGAAGATCCAGGTTTTTTTATTGTCAATGTTGAGCAGGAATTTGTCGGTAAGCAGGATATTGCCTACTTCCATATCAGAATAGCGGCGCAGGAATTCATCGTGGTTACCGGTGATGTAAACTACACGGGTACCTTTGGCGACCTTCTTGAAAATTTCATTGATGACCTCGAAATGCGTATGCGGAAAATAGCTTTTGCTGAATTGCCAGGCATCAATGATATCCCCGTTCAGGACAAGTATTTTGGGATCAATACTTTTTAGATAATTAAGCAGTTCTGTGGCATGGCAACCATAGGTGCCCAAATGCACATCACTTATGACAACAACCGAAACTTTTCTGGCCATGCTTTGTGGTTTTCAACAAAGCAAAAAAATTTGTATTACTGTAATGTTAGAGCGGGGTTATGTAATTATTATTAGGCCGGCGCCTAAGTTATACCGCTTTTTGCATAAGCTGCTTTACTTCTTCAGCGCTCAGAGCCCGGAAATCGCCCGGATTTAGATTCTCTACCTGGATACTTCCTATGGCGGCCCGTATCAATCTTAGAGTCGGAAAACCAATAGCTGCAGTCATTTTACGCACTTGCCGGTTTTTACCTTCGCCTATAGTAATGGCTAACCAGGAAGTAGGTATATTTTTACGAAAACGAATGGGCGGGTTGCGTTCAGGAAGTGAGGCAGGCTCTGGTATTACGTTTGCTTTTGCGGGCAAGGTCTTATGTACTTTACCATTTACGGAAATGTTGACCCCTTTTTTCAGGTTCTCTAAATCCTGCTCTTGCACGGCTCCTTCTACCTGAACCCAATACGTTTTTTGATGCCCGTTTTTGGGATGTAATAATTTTTGATTGAGCGAGGTGTCGTTAGTAAGAAAGAGTAGGCCTTCACTATCGTAGTCCAATCTACCCACCGGATAAATATTTTTTTCAATGCCGGAAAGATAATCAGCAAGCGTTTTTTTATCGCCGTCTGGTGAAAATTGCGAAAGCACCTGAAAGGGCTTATAAAACAAAATGTATTGGAACGAAGACATGAATGAAAAAGAGGAACGCGTGAAAGTGGCTACACCAAAGGATTTAAAGGGATTAAAAAGAAAAAAGTTCAACGGTTTTCTGCGCTGAACTTTTTTAAAAATGGGTTAGTAAGAACGAATTCTTTTACAATATTATAAAGTAATTTTTATGTGAAGAAATTTTTTAAAAAAAAATATACACACTATGTGGATTGTCTTCAGGAATAATATAAAAATGGTGCATTAAATAATGCATGTTATGCTTACTTTTTTACACCTGAATCCGCACTTTAAAATATACATTTAGTAGAGATAAAATTTAAAGTAATCAGGACTGAAAATTTTACTACCTGACGTTTTTTACTTTGAGCATTTCTGGTTTCGAAGAAATATTTTTTACTTCTGAATTAGGAGCCACGCTGTTCTTACTTGCATTTTCATTTTGAACAGTATTGGTTTCTGTTGACATTTCAGCGGTTTTTTTCTGCGTTCCACATGCTGCAAGTAACAGGAAAGAAAAAGATAAAATGGCTGTAGTAGTTAATGTAGCCGTTTTCCGGAGCAAAGATTCCATAATTTAAAATTTTATCAAAAATAATGTAAAATGATGACACGGCTTGTTTATAATATGTAAAGCCGCTTAAAAAAATGCAGAAAAAATTTTTCGTATTCCAACCTTTTCTTTTGTTGGATCATCTAATGTTTAAAGAATATTGCTGAAAGAGCGAGTATTAATTAAAAGGAGTGATTTTAACCGTTTTTAGAAATTTATAGAATTTTTTTGTGGGAATTAAATTTTTATTATCTTTGGTTAATTATTCTTTAAATAAAAAAACATTTGAAATCATGAAAAAACTTTATGCAGCAGCTGCATTGTTTTTAGCAGCGTTCACTAGTGCAAATGCGCAACTTCCGCATGTAGATTTAAGAGCTTATGTAATTATCGACAGTATGGAACATTTACCGCCTACGAATAAAGGTCTTAGTAGACGTGTGGCCCTTGATCCTACTATCAATCCGTTTGACAGTATCCCGGCTGGCGTTTTTCTTACCATTACAAGAAATGGAGGTGGACTCTATGAGGGAGATAAAATGTGGTTTTTAACACCGACTGGTATGTTAAATAGTGACAGTAGTGCGTCGGGCTACATAGTTGGTCCGATACCAGCAGGAGACTCTATCGTACCAGATCCGGGTTTTGAAATGACCATTGTTACTTCTGATGGTAATCTTAAGCTTACAGATTCGATTAACATATTACTTAACATCGCTGGTTTTGAATCACCTTTCACTTCATTCACTCAGATATTAGTGCCTAGAGCAAATCTGGTTGAGGGTCAGGTTTATGGTTTCTTTGCTCATGTAAGACGTCAACCTATGACGAGTGGTGGTGAGGATTATCAATTCCAGGACACAATTCCTGCAAATAACTGGGCTTACATTCCTGTAATCTGGGGCGCAGGAAATGGCATTGGTCAATTGTTCAGCACTCAATACGATAAAATGGATGTATATCCAAACCCGGCAAATGGCGGAACGATCAATTTCAGTTTTGAACTTAAAAAATCCAGCAGCTATCAGGTTGTAAGAGTATTAGATTTAACTGGCCGTCAAGTTATGTCTGTAAAAAATGAAGCGGTTGCTGCAGGTAAAGTAACTGGTAACTTAGATGTTTCCAAATTGGCCGCGGGTACTTATTCAATTCAGGTAATTACTGAATATGGCGTAGCTGCTACTAAGTTTGTTAAAAACTAGTTTTTAAGTTGCACTTTTAAAATTTGATTTTATAATACAGTACATATTCTATTATACACATATTTGTGCATTTTTAATGGGTATGTACTGTATTCTAGTTTAAAAATTATCATTGTAAGTACATATATTTTTTAATAAGCTTTTGGGCTAAAGTAAATAAAATGATCAGAAAATCTTTACTATTTGCTTCAATGTTTTCGATTGGAGTTGGGTTGAATAGCGCGAACGCTCAAAAAGGGAACGGAGGTTTTCCTTTAAGTTTCAAGAGCCCATTAGAAGAGTCTTCTTTGGGTTTAATAAACATAAGTGATGCTACTTTTAATTCATATCTGGATGGAAGCAGTGTTGGCAAGGGTCAGATGTATGAAGTTGGCTGGGCAATTCCTGCAGCAATGAACCTGATGAACGGGGGTATTTGGAAAGAAACAGCTGATGGATCTAAAATTTATAAAACTTCCATTAAAGTAGCGAATGCAAAAGCTTTAGCATTATATTATAAGGACTTTTTCTTACCGGAAGGTGTAAGCCTCTATTTATATAATGAAAATCATAAGCAGGTTTTAGGAGCTTATGATCATACAACAAGTGCGGGTTCAAGAGTGTTTTCCAATCAACCTGTAATTGGGGATGTGGTACATCTTGAATTAAATATTGATCCTAATGTAGCAGTTGAAAAAATTGCATTAGGTTTGGATTTTGTAGGTGCTTATTACCGGGGAGTAGAAAATGAATCTGTTTTGTATGCCGATGAAACTCCTTTGGTGAATGATCCTCCGATTGGTGCCTCTGCATCTTGTCATACCAATGCGATGTGTCCGCAAGGAAATGCTCAGCCCTTATCCAGAAAATCAACGCTTAGAATTGTTATTACAGGAGGTCCGGGAACCAGTATGGGATATTGTTCCGGAACACTGATCAATAATACGGGTAATGAAGCAAATGGTACCTGTAAGCCACTATTTTTAACCGCGAGTCACTGTGATTCAGGTAATGGGATGACAGACGCCCACTTTCAACACTGGCAGTTCAGATTTAATTACCAGTTAGATGGCTGTACAGATGGGAGTATGCCTACTGATGTTACGTCTCCGACACTCACTGCCGGAGCTAAATTTAAGGCCAGAAGCTATTATCCGACATTTCCAAGCTCCGATCCTGAGGTGTCTTCTTTAGTACAGGATTTTCTATTACTTGAATTAAATGGTCCTTTACCATCCGGTTATAATCTGATAGGGTGGAACAGGTCTCCAAGTTTAACTTCTGATTTCGGCCAGTCTGTTTTTTATGGTTTTCACCATCCTGCAGGTGATATAAAGAAAATGTCTAATGGAACAGCACTTACTGCTAATGGTGTATTTAACCAAAGTACGGTTCCAAACACTCACTGGAAAATGGTGTATGATTTAGGAGGTACTTCTCCAGGTTCTTCCGGTAGTGGTTTATTTGATTCCCGCGGATTGCTGGTAGGAGATCTTTCTGGAGGTGCTACAGGAAACTGTCCTACAGATGCCAAAAAGTATGGTAGTGATGCGTTGTATTCGAAAATCTCTTACGGTTGGGAGAATGCATTTGATCAAACTCAATTCCCGGCTCATGCTGGTGCCACATCAAGATTAAAAGATCATTTGGATCCGCTTAATTTAGGTTTAGGATGGCTGGGTACAACAGAGGCTGATAACTGTTCTGATTTTACCTCAGTAAAGGTGAATCAACAGGAAAAGTTAGATGTGCATGTTTTCCCGGTTCCCTCTAACGATGGCAAGTTAAATATCCAGTTAAATGTTAACAAAACTGCGAATTTCGTTGCTGCTATTGTTGATGTTTCCGGAAGAGAAATCCAGAAATTTAACTTTAGTAACAGAAATTCAAACCTTAAATCAATTGATTTAAGTCAATTAACGAATGGAATCTATTTCCTGACGCTTACAAGCGAAATAGGAAATGGTCAATATAAATTTGTAATCACAAAATAACGTTTTTTAAACAAATAGGGTATATGAGAAAATTATTACTGACTACAATGGTAACTTCTGCAATATCTGTTGCCGCATTTGCGCAAACAAAGCAGGTTAGTGGTACTGTAGTTGATGTCCAGGGGCCTTTAAGTGGCGCCACAATTATGATTAAAGGTACCGGAAATGGTACTGCAGCGGATGAAAATGGTAAATTTACTTTAGCCATTCCGGATGAAGGTGCGACCTTAGTTATTGAATATAGCGGTATGCAAGTCAAAGAAGTAAAAGTTACCAATCAGACAGACTTGGGAAGTATATTTCTGGAAGAAAAAGAAGCGGAGGAAACCACAGGAGTAACCGTATTTGGTAAAAAGATCGATAAAAGAACTTATGTTGGTGCGATCGGTACGGTAACTGCTGAAGAAATTGAAAGAAGACCGGTAACCAATGCAGCATCTGCTCTTGCAGGTACCGTTCCTGGTATTACCGTAACAACAGGTAGCGGACAGCCAGGATCCAGCCCGGACATCATGTTAAGAGGTATGGGATCTTTAAGTGCCAGCACCGCTCCGTTGATTGTATTGGATGGTGCGCCTTATTCCGGGTCACTAACTTCTATTAACCCATTGGATATCGCCTCTTTTGATGTACTTAAAGATGCAACTTCTAAGGCCGTTTATGGTGCACGTGCGGCAAATGGTGTAATCTTAATTACCACAAAGAAGGGTAAGAAAGATGCTAAACCAAAAATTCAATTTGATGCTTCTGTAGGAGCTTTAGCCAGGATGGGTAGAGAATATCGCCGTATTCTGGACCAAAAGCAATATTATGAAACAGCATGGCAAGGTTATGTGACCTATAAAGGAGATGATCCTTCTTATTCTTCTGCGGAGTTTGTAGAATTATTGGGTAATTATAACTCTTTTAATGTTGCTAATGCCGACCTCATGGATCCGGCTACCGGCAAGCTTAATCCAAATGCAACCTCTTTATATAATGACAACTGGCAAAACGAACTGTCCAGAATTGGTTTAAGACAAAACTATAATCTTGCTGTAAGTAATAATACCGGAAGAAGTGATTATTATGTTTCTATTGGTTACACAAAGGATGAAGGTATTGTAAAATATTCAGACTATAATCGTATCACTGCGCTTTTGAAAACTGAAACTCAGGTTACTGATTGGTTGAAATCAGGTTTGAAAATTCAGGGTGCAAGAGATTATCAACAATCTTTCTTAGGTGGTAACAGTGCTTATGTTAACCCTTTCTTCACCGCAAGAATGACAGCGCCGATCTATCCTGTTTACAGGTATGATGCGAACGGAAACCGCATGTATGAATCTGATGGGGTTACACCATTGTTTGATTTCGGTTATAATACAGACGGTAATTTCCCTGGTGGCGCTGCTCAGCAAATTCGTCCTTTTGGTAATAGCACCAATGGTTTGGCAGCATTAATGTACAATAAACCATATTCAAGAAACCTTACCGCAAACGGTATGACTTTCCTGGAAGCTAATTTCGCCAAAGATTTTAAAGCACGTTCTCAGTTCTCTGTTGACCTGATCAATAGTGAAAATACACAATACTATAACTCCACTTACGGTGATGCGGCGAATGTATTAGGTAGGATGAATGTAAGCTACACAAATAACCTGAACTATACGTTTAACCAATTTGTAACCTGGACCCCATCTTTCGGTTTATTTGAAACAGATGAGAAAGGAAATAAAAAACACGATCTGTCTTTGACAGCAGGTCATGAGGCTTATAACATCGTTACAAGAAACTCTGGATTTACAAGAACAGGTTTTGCTTTGCCAAACTGGTGGACTGCCGCTTCTATGGCTGCTGTTCAGGAAGGTTCTTCTGATGGTATTGATCGTATGGCTATTGAAATGTATTTCGGTCAGCTGCAATACTCTCTGAATAATAAATATTACTTTGATGCAACTATCAACAGAAGTGGATCTTCCAGATTTGGTCCAAATGTTCGCTGGGGTACTTTTGGTGCTGTGAGTGCGGGCTGGTTCATCTCAGAAGAGAAATTCATGGAGTCAACCAAGAAATGGTTGGATATGTTGAAAGTTAGAGCAGGTTGGGGTGTGACTGGTAATGATGCGATCAATAACTATTATGCTTATTTAGAGCGTTATGCCATCAGCCATAATGCGAGTAACCCAGGTTTGCTGTTTGCAAACTGGAGAAGTGATAGCTTAAGATGGGAACAATCTACCGATCTTAACGCCGGTGTTGATTTTAGTCTTAAAGGTTCACGTGTTTCTGGTAGCTTAGATGTGTATAGCAGAGGATCCAATCAATTGTTATTCATTACGCCATTAGCAAGTTCAACAGGTTCAACCGGATTCTATGATAACGTTGCTGCCGTTCGTAACAGAGGTATTGAGCTTCAGGTTTCTGTAGATGTAGTTCGTCAAAAGAACTTTAACTGGAACCTTCGTGTGAATGCTTTCCATAACAAGAATGAAGTTGTAGAAGTTCAAGGTAAAGATTCATTAGGTGGTAGTGGCCAGGTATTGTTTAAAGGACATGCGATTAATTCATACTTCATGCCTGAATATGCTGGTGTAAATTCTGATGGTAGACCAACCTGGTTTAAGAAAGATGGTTCTGTTACAGGAGATTATCAATCTCTTTTACCGGAAGACTATAAAATGTTCGGTTCTGCTTTCAGATGGTTAGAAGGATCTGTTTCTAACAATTTCAGATACAAACGTTTAGACCTTTCCTTTATGTTCCAGTTTGGTTTAGGTGGTCAGTTCTACGACAATACTTATGCAAACCTGATGGCTACTGGTCCTCAAAATATCGGACAGGCATTACACGTAGATTTGTTGAATGCATGGAAACAAGCAGGGGATGAAAATAATCCTAATGTACAACCTAGGATAGATTATTCAAGTGGTGGTGTAGATAACACTGCAATGTCAAGCAAGTTCTTAACGGATAATAGCTTCCTGAACTTTAAAAATATCAATTTAGGATATACCGTTTCAAACAAAGCATTAGACAGAGTTGGCTTCAAAGCAATGAGAATTTATGCTGCAGCTGAGAATGTATTCCAAATAGCATCAAGAGTCGGAATTGATCCGAATGTAAACTTTGCAGGGTTATCTAGTTTTAACTATTTCCCATATAGAACATTCGTATTTGGTGTAAATGTTACACTTCAATAATCTGAACCGGTATTTAATTTCTAAAATAAAAATATTAATATAAAATGACAAATATTGTAAAAAGTCTAGCTATTGGCCTTTTGGCTGGCAGTACCATTTTTACGCTTGCGTCTTGTAAAAAAGACTTCTTGAACCAGCTTCCTACGACACAAGTTACATCTGAAGAGGTGTTTAAAACTACCCAGGGTGCACGTGCAGCTGTTAATGGTATTCATTCTATGATGTATGAAAGTGCCGATCATGATGCGTTTGGTATGCCTTCTATTGGCATCATGTCCGACTTAATGTGCGGAGATATGGGTTCTGAGCGTATTGGTTCTGGTTGGTTTATCACTGCTTACTGGTACCGGGATAGAAGACCGGACAATACAGGTGCGTATATGTGGGGTTATTTCTTCAGAATGATCCACAATGCGAATATGATAATTGCCAATATCGACAACGCGACAGGTGAGCAGGCCGATAGAGATAATATTAAAGCACAGGCTTTGTTTTATCGTGCGTATGCTTATTTTAACATGGCTAACTACTATCAATTTACTTATTATGATAACCAATATATGGTATCTGATGGTAGTACAAGAACTGCAGTAATCAAACCGGCATCATTGGATGAAGCTTTAGGTTTACCACTATATACGGCTCCTACGCAAACGCCAAAGCCAAGAGCCAACCTGCGCGAGACTTATAAGTTGATTACGGATGATCTGGATCAGGCAATTGCCTTGTTTCAAGCTTCACCTTCTGTTGACAGAGCAACGGATAAAAGCCAGATTAATTTGAATGTTGCTCAAGGTTTTGCAGCAAGGGTTGCATTATATATGCAAGAATTTAGTAAGGCTGCCTCTTTGGCAAATAGTGCCAGACAAGGTTATAATTTGATGAATCAATCTGACTTTTCTGGTGGTATGAACAGAATTATTAACTCTGAATGGATCTGGGGTTCTGAAATTAATTCAGAAGCAAATGGTATTTATGCCTCTTTCCTGTCACATATGAGTAATGATATTGAAGGTGCGTATGCTAAAGCCCAGGGCAGATTGATCAGCGCAGCATTCTTTAAACCTACCACAACAGGAGATACTTCTCTGATGATGGCGCAGGACGACTATCGTCGTGCATGGGGTGAAGTGATTACCTATAGAGATGGCCGTGGTAATGAGAGATTTTTTGTTCGCACAAAAAAATTCAAACCTCAAAAGCCAAACTCTTTCCTTGCTGACTACGTATTATTACGTTCTGCCGAGATGTACCTGATTGAAGCGGAGGCTTTGGCCCACTCTAATCCAGGTCAGGCATTAGCTGTTTTGAACGAGTATGGTGTTTCGAGACAACCTTCTTATAATTTTACACAAACAGGTGTGAATGCTATAGTTCAGGAAGTTTGGAAGCAGAAAAGAATAGAACTTTGGGGTGAAGGTCTTGGCTTCATTGAAGCTAAACGCAGAATGACACCAGTAAGAGGTGGTGCTGTTACGCCTCAGGTGAACATAGCCTATAGTCCCGGAGGTTTCAGACAAGCTGTAGAAGTGGGTACGGTACCTGCAGGTAACCCGAATTTAGTATTCCGTATTCCAAGCCAGGAATTGGAACAAAACAGAGAAATGATTCAAAACTAATCCGTTTTGTGTCTTCATAAAAAAATGACCACTAATTTTAGTGGTCATTTTTTTATGAGTAAGTGGTCGATAAAAAGAAGAGCTATCCCCTATAGTATTAATCAACCGGGTTCAGGTATTGCGCATAGCTATAACCTTCTTCTCCGTCATTGGTACGTACCAGCCACCATTGATCATTGGCTTTGCTCACCAAAGTAATGATTTCTCCTTTTGCGGCTTTGCCTACAATCGGCTGGTCGGTACCAGGGCCTTTACGAATATTTAAATTACTGTTCTCTGTCACTACCTCAACTTTACCACCAGCTACAGCGCCGGCAACATCTACATCCATAACCACATCGCCCGTTAAGAAATTAGGGTCGATAGAGCCATAGATATCCCAGAGGTTATTTTTAATATCAGCAGTAGGTGCAGTGCCCTGGATATGTAATACTCCTTCAGATTCGCCGATGCGTAAATCTGAAACACCTGAATTCGCCGCATCAATAAGGGCTTTATATTTATCTTGTAATGACATGATTGAGCTGTTTTAAAATTAGGAAATTAAATTATTTTACAGTTACCGCAGACATATCTGTCTTTTTAGGTTTCAGGTTATCTAAAGACTGCTTCAGCTTAGTAACCTTAGCCTTTTCAATCTCGCCCGTTACAGTGATGATACCATCTTTTACAGTGGCCTTTACCGTTGGAAAGTCTTTGGTAGCATCTGCCACTTTAGCCTGCAGATCTGCATCTACTGTATTGATCTCCGGTGCCGGTGTTACTGGCGCAGGGGCTACTACGGTAAGATTGTTATTTACAGATTTTACGCCTTCTTTTGCGTCCAGCGCTTTTACTGCTGCTTCTACTGCTGCTTTATCCGCATCAGAGCTTACAGTACCGTTGAGTGTAACTACACCGTCTTTTACATCTACAGTAACTCCGGGAGTAACTACCGCTTCTACTTTAGATTTTACTTCAGTGTCGGGGACTGATGATTTACAGGAAGTAAAGGCCACTGTACCGGCCAATAATAATACAGGAACTAATTTTTTGATTGTCATGTTTTCTATTTTAGGTTTTGATTAATACCCGTAAAGATAGATAATTTAGCAAAGGACAACTATCGATAACAAATATTTTACAATACGTTTTAAAAGATAGTCAATAATATCCATTTTGTCATGTTAATTCTTTTATTTACCTTTGCAGCAGGACATTGAGTTGGGGGCAGGATGCCCCCATATTTTGTTGAAAAAATGGATATAATAAAACTAGTAAGTGATAAAGTGGACGAACTGACCGCAGATTCCTCCCTTTTTCTTGTTGAAGTAAAAATGAAGCCAACCAATAACATAAAAGTTTATCTGGATGGCGATCAGGGCGTAAATATTGAAGCCTGTACCAAAATAAACAGGGCTTTGTATAAAATGATCGAGGAAGCGGCCATTTATCCTGAAGGAGACTTCTCTTTGGAAGTATCCAGCCCGGGTGTGGATGAACCTCTGAAGTTTTTGCGTCAATACATAAAGAATATTGGAAGGACAGTGGAAGTGACTGCCGCAGACGAGATAAAGCATCTTGGTGTGCTTAAGGAGGCTTCCGACACAATGGTAGTTTTAGAAATAAAATTACCTAAAAATAAAGGCGTTTCCACTGTTGAAATACCTTTTGAAACCATAACCAAGACAGTAGTACAAATCGTTTTTTAAATTAATTAAAGAGTATAGCAATCAGCTATAGCTTGACAAACAATATTATACGATGGCAAGTATCAATTTAATAGAATCATTTCAGGATTTTAAAGAAGCCGAAGGCATTGACCGTTCCACCTTAATGAAAGTGCTGGAAGATGTTTTTAAAACCTTATTAAGGAAAAAATATGGCTCGGACGATAATTTTGACGTGATCGTAAATGATCAAACCGGTGACCTTGAGATCTTCAGAAGAAGAATTGTGGTAGAAGATGGATTCGAAGAAGATGATAATGCAGAGATCCAGCTTTTCGAAGCAGTATTGATTGATCCGGATTACAGTGTTGGTGAAGAGGTTTATGAAGAGATTGACGTACTGGACTTTGGAAGAAGGGCGATTTTAGCGGCCAAGCAAACATTAGCGGCAAGGATTAGTGATTTGAAGAAAAATACGATCCTTCAGAAATATGCAGAACGTGTAGGCGAAATTATCAATGGTGAGGTATACCAGATCTGGAGAAAAGAACTGATGTTGCTGGATGAAGAAGGTAACGAACTTTTATTGCCTAAATCTGAGCAAATCCCTGGTGACTTTTTCAGAAAAGGAGAACCCTTACGCGCTGTAGTTAAGAAAGTGGAAATGAGGGCTAATACCCCGGTAATTATTTTAAGCCGGACACACCCTTCATTCCTGGAAAAATTACTGGAAATTGAAGTACCGGAAATACAGGATGGATTAATTACCGTTAAAAAGATCGTACGTGAACCTGGTGAGCGCGCTAAAGTGGCCGTTGAAAGCTATGATGACAGAATTGATCCGGTAGGTGCTTGTGTGGGGATGAAAGGTAGCCGTATTCATGGTATCGTAAGAGAATTGAAAAATGAAAATATTGATGTGATCAACTATACGGCAAATGTTTCTTTGATGATTCAAAGATCATTAACTCCGGCAAAAGTTAACCGTATTGATATTAATGCAGAGAAAGAGCAGGCGGAGGTCTATATGGACACCGACCAGGTCTCTCTGGCTATTGGCCGGAAAGGGGTTAATATTAAATTGGCACAGCAATTAACGGGATATAACATTGATGTTTATCGTGATGTAAAAGAATCCGCTAACTTTGACATTGATTTGGAAGAGTTTGGCGACGAAATTGAACCTTGGGTTATTGCTGAGTTCAAAAAAGTAGGTTATGATACCGCATTGAGTGTTTTAGAACACTCTGTAGAGGAATTAACCCGCAGAACCGACCTGGAAGAAGAAACAGTTAAGGACGTACGTCGTATTCTGGAAGCAGAATTTGAAGAAGATCAGGATGAGTCAGCATCTTAGTCTAAGGCGTCATAAATTAATGAACACGAAAGTGGTTCATTTGAAACATATTCAAAAAAGGTATTGATATAATTAGTTTTCAACCGTGCTGATATTATCAATATGATTAAATACAGATAGAATATTAAGAGCGTTATAAATCACGCGGTTGAACTCAAATATTAGAATGTCAGAAACAACAAATACACCCAGACTATTAGCCGCAGCCAAGGAGTTTAATATTGGTAAGGATACACTTGTGGAGTACTTAACCAAGAAGGGCTTTGAGATGGACGCGAAACCCAGTGCAAAGCTTACAGAAGATATGTACTTTGCATTGCAGGACGAGTTTGCTAAAGATAAAGCAGCAAAGCGTAAAAGCGATGCTATAGCTTTACCTAAAGGCTCTTTGCTGGAAAATCTGAATAAGTCAAAAGAAGAACTGGACTTGGGCGCTAAAGACAAAAAATCTGGTGCAAAACCTAAAGGCACCAAAGAGGCCGAACAACCTCAGGTGACTAAGGAAGAGGAAACTATTCCTGAACCTAAAGAACAGCCGGTAGCAGAGCCGGAGCCATTACCACAACCACCTGTTGAGGTAAAACCAGAGCCTGTGCCTGCTCCCGTAGAAGAAAAACCAGCTCCTGCGCCGGAAGAGGTGAAACCACCTGTAGTGGAAGAAAATGTAGCAGCAGCTCCTGCAACAGAAACAACAGAACCACCGGCAGTAAAAGCAGCACCTGTGGAAGAAGAACCGGCTACACCATCGCATATCGAAACAAAATCCCCTAAATTATCCGGACCAAAAATCCTGGATAAAATTGATTTAGAGGGACTTAATATGTCTACAAGACCGAAAAAAGGCGCTACGAAAAAGAAAGAAGAAGAGAAAACCGAAGAGGCGCCGAAAGCAGCAGCTCCGGTTGCCGTTGAGCCTAAAGCTCCGGTAACAGAAACACCAGCACCAGTGGCAGCAACACAAAAACCTGCAGAAGAGCAAAAGCCTGTACCGGAAACGCCGGCCGCAGCACCAGAAAAACCTGCAGCACCTCCGGAAGATAATAAACCGGAGCATATTGAAATGAATGCACCGAGACTTGCCGGGCCTAAAATCTTAGGTAAGATCGAATTGCCGGTAAATGACGGAGGAAGAGGCAGTGACAGGGAGAAGCGCAAACGCAAACGTATTCCTGTAGACAATAAAAAGCCGGAAGGCAATACACCAGGCGGTAATAATAATCAAAACCGTGGTCCTGGAAATAATCAGAACCGTGGTCCTGGCCAGGGTGGCCATCAGGGACAAGGAAACCAACGCGGTCCGGGTCAAGGTGGCGGATTTGGCGACAGGAACCGTCCGGGTGGTGCTAACAACAGACCGGATAACCGACCAGGCGCTAACAATAATCGTAACAATAATACCAACAACCGTGGTAATACCAGGTTTAATAACCAACCTGCACAACCTCAGGAAGTAGATCAAAAAGCTATCCAGGATAAGATCAGGGAAACACAGGCAAAACTTGCCGGTGGTGCCGGTAAAGGTAAAAACCTGAAAGCTAAATACCGTAAAAGCAAGCGGGAGGAAATGGCCGAAAAACGTGCTGCTGCTGAAGCAGAACACGATGGCAGCATCCTGCAGGTAACTGAGTTTATCTCGGTTTCTGAACTGGCAACCTTGCTGGACGTTCCATTTACTGATGTTATCAGCAAATGTATGAGCTTAGGTATCATGGTGTCTATCAACCAAAGGTTGGATGCAGAGGTTATTGAATTGGTAGCTAGTGAGTTTGACCGCGAAGTTGAGTTCATTAATTTACAGCAGGATGCTGATGAAGAAGTGGATGAAGACGACGGCCTGGAAGATACCGAAGAAAGAGCACCGGTAGTGACCATCATGGGTCACGTTGACCACGGTAAAACTTCATTGCTGGATTATATCCGTAATGCGAGTGTGGTGGCCGGAGAAGCCGGTGGGATCACGCAGCACATTGGTGCTTACCGCGTTACTACGGATTCCGGTAAAAACATTACCTTCCTGGATACTCCGGGTCACGAAGCCTTTACAGCGATGCGTGCCCGTGGTGCCAAGGCTGCCGATGTGGCCGTAATCGTTGTAGCAGCTGATGACGCCATCATGCCGCAAACAAGAGAGGCAATCTCGCATGCCCAGGCTGCAGGACTTCCAATGGTATTCGCGATCAACAAGATCGATAAAGACGGTGCAAACCCTGAAAAAATTAAAGAGCAATTAGCCGGTATGAATATCCTGGTAGAAGACTGGGGTGGTAAATTCCAAAGCCAGGAAATTTCTGCAAAAAAAGGAATCGGTATCGAAGAATTGCTGGAAAAAATATTATTAGAATCAGAATTGCTGGAATTAAAAGCAAATCCTGAGAAAGTAGGTACCGGCTCTATCATTGAAGCCTCCCTGGATAAAGGTCGTGGATTCGTTTCTACCGTCCTGGTTCAAAATGGTACGCTAAGCATGGGTGATATGATCGTTTCCGGTCAGCACTTTGGTAAAGTAAAAGCCATGTTCAATGAACGCGGACAGAGAGTGAAAGAAGCGGGACCATCTACGCCGGTTCAGGTATTAGGTTTGAATGGTGCACCACAAGCGGGTGAGAAGTTCAAAGTATATGCTGACGAATCTGAAGCTAAGACAGTTGCTAACCGTCGTGCACAGATCATGCGTGAGCAAGGTATACGTACCCGTAAGCACATTACCCTGGATGAAATCGGTCGTCGTTTGGCATTAGGTAACTTTAAAGAGCTTAACGTGATCATCAAAGGTGACTTCGATGGTTCTGTAGAGGCATTGAGTGACTCCCTGCAAAAACTGTCTACTGAAGAAGTTGTGGTAAGCATTGTACACAAAGGTGTGGGTCAGATCACTGAGTCTGATGTATTGCTGGCTTCTGCTTCCGATGCGATCATCCTTGGCTTCCAGGTACGCCCGTCTTCACAGGCAGCGAAACTGGCCGACCAGGAAAATATCGAGATCCGTTACTACTCCATCATCTATGATGCGATCGATGAGATCAAACTGGCGATGGAAGGTATGCTGGAGCCTAAAATCGAGAAGAAAGTGGTGGGTAATATCGAAGTACGTGAAGTATTCAAGATCAGTGGCGTAGGTACTATTGCGGGATGTTATGTATTGGATGGTAAGTTCTCCAGAAATACTAAACTTAATGTGATCCGTGAAGGTATCGTGGTACATACTGGTGAGCTGTCTTCATTGAAACGTTATAAAGACGATGTGAAAGAAGTCGCTGCAGGCTATGAATGTGGTCTGAGCATCAAAAACTTTAATGATATCAGAGTAGGGGATGTCCTCGAAGGCTACGAAGAAGTGGAAGTAAAACGTACTTTATAGTCGTTGAAAAATAAATGAAAAATGCCTGTCATAAATTTTGACAGGCATTTTTTTGTAATTTTAAATGGAAATGAGATTAGTGATAGTCAACTTATGAAGTTAATAGGCTATAATCTTTGTTGCTTAACCTGCTAATTATGCTTTTTGATCTATTAAAAGATATCCAGTCAAATTTAGAGGATCCCTGTTATTTGGGTAAGCTCCCTTCAAAAGAAAGCATAGATGCCGCAAACGGCATTTACATTTGTTTGTTGAGTATAAATGAAAATGCAGGAATACAAAGACAGGATTTGCAGATACCCGATGAGCATCAGAATTTATGCTCATTGGATTTATATATAGTCGTTGCTACTTACAATAGTGATTATGAAGAGGGCCTCCGGGCTTTAGATCGTGTGATGCGGTATTTTGCCGATAACACGTATCATAGCCTGCCAACACAGGGTATATATTACACCGTACAGTTGGCGAACCTTAGTATGGAGCAAAATATAATTTTAGTACAGTCTGTTTTAAATGTCGGGCAGCCAGGCATTATTTATAAAGTGAGTACTGCTAAGCGACCCGAGTGGACAGGTGATCAATAGCCTATGGATGGATGCGTTTCTGAAAAATTGTAAAAGATTAGCGGCTCCTTTTTGTTCAAGGAATTTAAATCAAATAAGGTATAATATGCAATATATAAAGCCTAAGCTATGACAATCAATGTGCCGCCTGCAACTACGGGTATTATTATACTGCATCCTTTTTTAGTTCCTTTATTTGATGAGCTGGGTTTATTGAAGGAAGAGCAGTTTCTCAATAGTTTTGCGCGACTAAAAGCGTTTGCGGTACTCCACTATATCACTTTCGGGAACGAAAGTGTTCCTGCGCAATCGGAGGTCTTTTTTAAATTTCTTTGTGGAATTGAGCCTACTGATTTCATTCAGGAAGTAGTGGCTTTATCGGACGAAGAAATTAAAATGATCCGGGAATGTTTAACCGCCTTTCTTGCACATTGGTCAGCCTTAAAAAACACTTCGGTTCAGAGCTTACGTACCTCTTTTTTCCAAAGACAAGGTAGCTTGAGTAAAGATGGAGCACGAATAAAAATTCACCTTGAAGGCTCCGCAATGGATATTTTGTTAGACCAATATCCCTGGAACTTGAGTGTCATTAAATTGCCCTGGATTAAGCCATTATTATATATTTCCATCGGTTAAAGGGATATACGATCTCTCTCTCTTATTTCAATTGCAGGGAAAAGAGATAAATTTAGCTCATAGATTTAATGGCTTGCTTAAAGACACCCTGCACAATTATTTTGACCTAATTTACTTTTTGTCCCGGACTTAAGTTGGTAGCGGGTGGATTATACCATTCAACACAATGCTTTGGGTATAAACAAAGAAGCTATAAAAGCTGAATTATATTTATAAGAACTTTTAGAGTAATATTGTAAATACTCTTTAACCTAATGGTTTTATGCCGCAACATGCTGTGAAAAAGACTTGGATTTATTTGCTGATTTCTATAGTGCTCTTTGGACTTTATACTGCTAATGCAATAATAGATCCGGGGTTTGTATCTGATATTCAATATTGGGTGAATTGGGGTTGGTATGGAAAGGAAAACGGGATACAGAACATTTACTTTTCTTATACCAATTACTTCCCCTTATATCACTATATTTTAACGGGTTTTGCCAGCTTTTTTGATTCGGCAGAACAATTAGGAAAGTACATCTACCTGCTCCGTTTTATTACCCTGGCTTTTGATATTTTAGGCGTTTATTTTGTCTATCTCTTTTTGAAAAAGCGGTATTCATTTTGGATGCTCTTGTCCTTTACATTTATCAATGTCCCTTTCTTATACAATAGCCTTATCTGGGCTCAGGTAGATGCGATATTGGGATTTTTTGTATTTGCTTCCATTTATTTTCTGCATAAGCAAAAAGTAGTGTGGGCTACATTATTTCTAGCCCTTGGTTTGGCATTTAAACTACAGGCAATTGTCTTTGTGCCGGTATTTGGCTTATATCTATTATATAAGACCCCTTTACGACAATGGTTGGCAAAAGTAAGCATAGCGGTAATTATCTTTATAGTAAGCTTACTATTTGTTTGTTTACCTTTTATTATAGGGCAAGAAAGGTGGTTAATATTTAAGGCAGCAGTTACCGGCCTGGTTGGATATTATCCTGTGGTTACTATGGGAGCGGCAAATTTGTGGAGTATTTTTCTTTCGGATCATGCGGATAAGATTCCCGACAGTACCGCCTTATTGGGTACGATTACCTATAAACAGGCAGGCCTGGCTTTATTTTGTATGAGTTCATTTTTCGCCTTGCTACCCTTATTGAGGGCTATTATAGCTAAATTTAAGATGAATGCTGAAAATACTTTTTCTTTGGATAAAATAATGTTGATAGCTTCCCTCATAGGGCTCAATTTCTATTTTTTCAATACGCAAATACACGAACGCTACAGCCACCCCGTTTTCCTGTTTTTAATGTGCTATAGTTTTTTGAGAAAAGACTTTTTCCCCTTTATCCTTTTTTCTATCGCTTATTTTTTGAACCTGGAATCACTACTTAGATGGGGCCGGTTTGATAATTATCATACGGTAATTTTCCAGAGATATTTCGCAGGAGCCTTATACGCGATCGTACTTATTTATCTATTCTTCCGTCTATATCAAAAAAAGAATATACAACAGACCGATTAATTCTAATGATATGAAATACTTCTATGTGATCGTTTTCGTTTTTTTAAGTAACATTTCCGGTGTATTTGCACAAGTGTCTGCATCCAGGTCTATTCCCGTAGAACTGAGCTTTTTTAATAACGGTACTTTTATGCCGGGTAAGGGTAGCCTGGGCGTTTGGAGCCCTACCTTTCATCCTGGTTTTAGCCTGGGAACAAGATTCTATTATAAGCAAAAGGAAAAGTCTCAATTATTCCAGACTGCAAAGCTGGGTTATTTTTATCATCGTCATGCACAACACGGTGTTCAGTTGTATACAGAACTAGGTTACCGGTATCAATTTACTCCGGCCTGGTACCTGGAACCTAAACTGGGAGCCGGCTATTTGCTGTCTATCCCGGCGATGCAGCTATTTGAATTAAAAGACGGGGCCTATCAGCAAAAACCTTTTAAAGGGCGGCATCAGTTTATGGGTGGGCTTAATATCAGCATCGGTTATAGTTTCCGGCAAAAAATGAAAATTCCTTTAGATGCATTCATAGGATACCAGTTCTGGATACAATCACCTTTTGTCAACAAATATGTGCCGGTACTACCCAATAATTCAGTACATATCGGGGGTATTTATTATTTTAAAAAATCTAAAAACAAAGCGTAATATGAAGCGTTTATTAATCATATTAGCGAGCGTATTACTGTTAAGCGCTTGCTCCCGTAAAGAAAGTATTAGCCCTACTGACGTTTGTACGGTTGCGCCAAGTCCAGTCCATAGTAAGGGAGCCGCTTTCCAGGAAATAATAACAAGCTATACGCAAAAAGGGTTGCCTGGCATTGTCTTGTTGGTAAAAGATGTGGAAGGTACCTGGTACGGGGCTTCCGGCAAGGCAGATATTGCCAAAGGGATTCCTATGCAGCCTTGTCATGTCAATAAAGTAGCCAGTCTCACTAAAATATTTATGGGCGCACTTACTTTCAAACTGGTAGAAGAAGGTAAGATTGATTTGGATAAAAAAATATCGGAATACTTACCCGCAAAAGATTTGAAAGATATTGCCAATGCAGATAAAGTTACGGTAAGACAATTATTGAAACATACTACCGGTATTTTTGATGTGATTACCGACAATAGCTTTTATCTCTCTGTTTTAAATGACCCACCGGCTTTCAGGGACCAGTATGATATTCTGAAGTTTGTCCGGGGTAAAGCCGCGGCTTTTGAAGCGGGTACAGAGGAAGGATACAGCAATACCAATACTTTGCTCTTAAGTATGGTTATTGATAAAGCTACCGGTGTTTCACATGCACAGCTACTGCGCGAAAAGATCATGGAGCCTCTGGGCTTGCAGCACAGTTTTTATTATTACCATGATGCTTTACCTGCTCTTGGGGTAGCGCAGGGTTATTATGATTTGTTCAACAACGGGACGATTGCTAATGTCTCCAGCTACAATACGGGTAGTGGTAATGGTTACACAGGTTTGTACACTAATGTATTTGACCTCCTGAAATTTTCCGAAGCCTTGTTTGAAAATAAGATCCTTGTTAGCCAGCATTCTTTAGACCAGATGCTGATCTTTGATATGCCTTTGGAAACCGGTGCCGACAGGCTTCTGGGGGCAGGGACAATGAAAGATTTTATCCAGAGAGCGGATCCTTCAGAATATGCCTGGGGCCATCGGGGCAGGGATCTGGGTTATAGTGCCGATATGTTTTACTTTCCCGTGAAAGGGCAAACAATGGTGTTGATTGTAAACTATGGTACCGATGGCGAGAGTGCGCTGCGGCCGGACTTTTACGACCTTAGAAAAGCAATCGTAAACAAAATGATGGAGTAAAATTATTGGAAAACCAGCCTGATGAAATAACTATGAACCTGGCTTTACTTAAAAAATATAATTTAGTTTTTCAACTTACAGATGAATTTGGACGTGCGAAATTGCTATGATTTAAGCGCCGGAAATGCTACCAACATTGTTTTTCGTTCGAATTATCTCAGTGTTCTCTGTACCTTTGTGGTCTTTGTGAGCAAAGCAACAGCGGCTTATTTATTTTGACTTTTGAATTATGAAAATAGACATCCATACGCATATCATGCCGGAGCATATTCCGAATTGGTTTGAAAAATTCGGCTACGGTGATTTCATCACCCTGCAACACCATAAGCCTTGTTGTGCTAAAATGATTAAAGGCGATACTTTCTTCCGGGAAGTAGAGCAGAACTGCTGGGATGCAGGCGCGAGGATGAAAGAAATGGATGATACAGAAGTTACCGTACAGGTTTTGTCTACGATCCCGGTTTTGTTTAACTACTGGGCCAATCCCCAACATGGCTTAGAAACCTCCAGGTTTTTTAATGATCATATCGCCTCTGTAGTAGCACAAAATCCCTCCCGTTTTATAGGCCTGGGTACGGTGCCTTTGCAAAATGTTGACCTGGCGATCAAAGAAATGGAACGCTGCATCAAAGAGCTAAAAATGCCGGGTATAGAAATCGGGTCTAATATCAATGGTAAAAACCTGAGCGATCCCTATTTCTTTCCTTTCTGGGAAGCCGCTGAAAAAATGGGCGCGAGTATTTTTGTTCATCCCTGGGAAATGATGGGGGAGCAGGATATGGCCCGTTACTGGCTGCCCTGGCTGGTAGGGATGCCGGCAGAAACCTCCAGGGCGATTTGCTCCATGATATTTGGGGGTGTGTTTGAAAAATTCCCGCATTTAAAAGTGGCTTTTGCCCATGGTGGTGGTAGCTTCCCGGCGACGATCGGCCGTATACAGCATGGATTTGACGTACGTCCGGACCTCTGTGCGATTGATAATGCTATAGCGCCAAGAGAATACATCGGTAAGTTCTGGATCGATGCCTTGGTACATGATGCGCAGGCACTGGATTTCGTGATCGATGTAATGGGTGCCGATAAGATCTGTATGGGTAGTGATTACCCGTTCCCGCTAGGGGAGCATCATCCCGGCAAGCTGATTGAAACGCATATCCAGGATAAGCAAATCCGGGAGGCTTTATTGGCAAAGAACGCTATGGATTGGTTGGGTGTATACCGCTTTTAAATAAGTCAAACTTTACAGATCCCGGAAAACTTATTTTCCCGCTTTTGACTTTTTAATTTTGAATTTGGCATTTAATGAAAACGATAAGAATAGGAACAAGGGACAGTAAGCTGGCTCTATGGCAGGCCAACACGGTAAAAGACCTGTTGGAACAAAACGGTTTTACAACGGAATTAGTGCCGGTGAAAAGTGAAGGCGACCTGGATCTGGTAACCCCGCTTTACGCGATGGGCGTAGAAGGCGTTTTTACCAAAACCTTAGATGCTTACTTATTAAGTGATAAAATAGATATTGCGGTACACTCCATGAAAGATGTACCTACCCAGTTGGCGCAAGGTATTGAGCAGGCTGCTGTGCTGACCCGGGCTTCTGCCAGGGATATTTTAGTATTTCCAAAAGGAAAAACAAAGCAGGAAGTATATAGGAAGATCGGTACAGGATCCGTAAGGAGAAAGGCTTTACTGCTGAACCGCTACCCGGGATGTGTGATAGAAAACCTGCGGGGTAATGTACAGACGCGTTTGCAAAAACTGGAAGCCAGTGATTGGGATGCAGCCGTATTTGCAGAAGCCGGTTTGTCGCGTGTAGCTTTATTGCCGGAGCAATATGAAGCTTTACACTGGATGTTGCCGGCGCCGGCACAAGGAGCGATAATGATCGTGTGTCGTACAGGCGATCATGATTGCCTGCAGGCAACAAAAACATTCAATGACGCTGCTACAGCAATGGCCGTAAAAGTTGAACGCGATTTTTTGAAAACCCTCATGGGCGGTTGTTCTACGCCGGTGAGCGCTTTTGTGGAGGTTAAAGGAGCGCAACTCTTTTTTAAAGGAAGTATTTGTAGCACTGATGGTACCACATTGATAGCGCACGAAGCCGTATTTCCTGTAGCGCAGCTGGCAGAAGCCGGAGCTATTGCCGGTAATGCCGTACTGGAAAAAGGGGGCAAAGCTATTGTAGCGCAAATAAGAGGTAACGTCTAAAAAAAATAAAGAAAATAAAAAATCAGGGAGCAGATATTCATTTGCTCCCTGATTTTTTACAAGCACATAAGCTTAAAATATTCTGTTAATGACGCTGCTTATACCTAAATACTTCTATTATAAATAGGGTATTTTTCCTGATTGTTTGCTTAACTGCCCGATCTAATTTTACATTATAAATTTATCTATAAAAACAAAAATTAGATCATGAAAAGTATTTTATCCACAATCGCTCTTTGCCTGCTATTCTTTGGAAGCAGCCTTGCACAACCTTTAAACTTCAACTACCAGGGCATAGCCAGGAATGCTTCCGGAGCACCTCTTGCCAGCCAGAATATCGGCCTCCGCATCAGTATTTTAGACAATGCAGATGTCCCCGTATTTTCAGAAGCGCATACGACAACCACCAATGCTTATGGCTTGTATAACCTGCAGATCGGTGATGGCACCGCCATCACAGGAACCATGTCTGCCGCTGCCGCTTTAAGCCGGGCAAAAATTAAAGTTGAAATCGACCCGGCCGGGGGTACCAGCTACACCGATCTGGGTACGCAGCAGCTGAACTCAGTTCCTTTTGCTTTGACCGCAAAAGGGGTGGAAGCTACTTCTGATGGCGGTACCGGCCTGAGAGGTACAACGACCAGCGGCCTTTGGTGGGGCCTTTATGAAGCTGGTCTATACCGCGGTTATATCGGTAGCTATTCCGGTAAAAATGAAGATGTTGATTTTGGTACCGGTGGCGGTAACAATGTCGGGTCGGTACACCTTACCATAGCTGCTACCCCTAAATTAACCGTAGACTCTATCGGGAATGTAGGTATCGGCACCCGTTTTCCTAAGTACCGTTTACAGGTAGATGGGATTACCGGTAGCTTTAATGATAACGGTATCCGTATCCATAATTCTACGGCCAATACCGGCTGGAGTTTTTATGCCTCTACTTCAGGAGATATGATCATAGGTAAAACAGGAAACCTGGGTTATTTCAATGGAGTAACAGGTGCTTATTCCGCAAGTTCTGATGCAAGACTGAAGACGAACATCCAGAATATGGAAACCATTCTGCCGAAATTAAAATTGCTGGAAGCCAAACGTTATGAGTTTAAACAAAATAACCCCGAGCATATCCAGTCTATCGGGTTCCTGGCACAGGATGTGCAACAAATATTCCCTGAATTAATCACTGTAAATAAAAATAACGAGGGGAATCCGCAAGTGGAAAACCAATTAGGTATGGACTATGCAGGTATGAGCGTGATTGCCATTAAAGCGATCCAGGAGCAGCAGGCGCAAATTGAAGCCTTAAAAGCAGAAATCACCGCTTTAAGGGCTGAAATGAAAAAAAGTAAATAACTTCTATTTGTAACCCATAAATTTTAAGATATGAAAACCTTACAAATAGTACTGGTAACCCTGCTTATGACCAGCCTGAATTATATCTGCGCGGCACAATCTGTGGGCCCGGCTACCTTAAATGCAGCAGGAGGTAGTACCGCTGTATCTGGCAATACTCATGAATGGTCTGTAGGAGAAATGGTTTTGGTCCATACTGTAAGCACCAGCGGTTTAGTAGTCACTCAGGGTATTTTGCAGCCCATGTTGCAAGTTACGGGAATCAATGATCACCTTGCTTTGGAAGGAATGAGCATTTATCCCAACCCGGCAAGTGACCAGCTGAATATAAAATTTAACCTGGACCGTAACCTGGATATAACCCTTAAGTTAACCGATATCTCTGGTAGAGAACAGTACCTGAAAGAAATAAAGAACCATAACGGATTAGCGCTGGTCACAATGGATTTCAAGGCGTATGCTGCCGGTGCTTATATGTTACAGGTGACGACTACAGACAAAATTAAAACCTACACGAATACCTTTAAAGTCATTAAAAACTAATACCTGCATAATAAAAAAGCGGCCTGAAAAATGTCCCCTTGTGCTTGTCACAATCCGGATCAATTTCAGGTCGCTCTTTTTCTACTCTATATAATTTTAGTAAGCAGCTGTAAATCTTTGTTTGATGAATTTGTTTTGCTCCAGCTCATCTGCCAGGGCAACCGCTACATCTTCTACAGAAAGTACACTTCTGCCATCCGCGTCAAATACCGGGTTTTCAAGGGCTGTACGATAAGTCCCTTTTCTTACACCTGCCGTTCCGGGATGCATTTCAATAGCGGGGCTGAAAAAAGTCCAGTCCAAGGCTTCATTATGTTTTATTTCATTCAGGTAATCTCTTGCTGCGAGTGCACCGGGCTTAATATCCGCCGGGAATTCCGGAGTGTCTACCAGCTGTAAGCCTTCAGCAATATAAAGACTGCCTGCTCCACCTACGGTAATAAAGCGTTTTACCCCGGCAGCTGCTACGGCCTTTTCAATATGTCTTGCGCCGCTCAGGAAGTCATTGTAGATATTCGGATTGGTCCAGCCGGCATTATACGTACTGATTACCGCATCACTTCCTTGAATGGCTGCGGCCAGTGCGGACTCATCGTTTACGTCAACTGCTTTTGCCTGTACTTTTTCGTTGGCCGGGACCTTATCCGTATTCCGGGCGATCGCAATTACTTCATTACCCCTGTTTACCAGTTCATTTACTACTTGTGTGCCTACAAACCCGGTGGCACCGATTACTGCTACTTTCATTTTTGTTTATTTTTTAAATGTAATAAATTATGTTACAATTTGAGTCAAAAAAAATTAGAATACTTTACTGAAGGTTGCCAGGGTCTTCTTACCTAAAAAATTCAGGATCTTTTGCTCCGCTTCTTCATATAAGGTGGCCAGTTCGTCGTTGATCTTTTTACCTACAGGGCATGCCGGGTTAGGGTGCTGGTTTTGTTTACCCAAAAGACTGGCCTGGCTCATGGCCTGGTATACATCGGCAAGTTTAATTTTTTGTGCGCTTTTGGCCAGGCGGGTACCCCCTTCTTTACCGGCCAGGCTTTCCACCAGCCCTGCCTTTTTAAGTACCGATATCTCTTTACGCACGATTACCGGGTTGATGCCGATGCTCCCTGCGATCCATTCAGAGGTCAGCAGGTCGCCTTCATTATGCGCCAGTAATGATAATATATGCAAAGCAGTAGATAACCTGGTATTATTCATTTCAAAGCAAAAGTAAAACTATTTTAATAGTAACAAAACATGTTACAGTTAAAAAAAGTAAAATTATCGCCTATTTTTGACTGTTAAATAATAAAGTATAGGCAAAAGTATTAATTGGCCTTAAATGGAGTGATCAGCATGAATTCCGGGATGATGACCTCGAAGTCTTTATTGGTATATAAATTCCTGAAGAGATAAACCCCGTACATTTTCCCGGCGTCAGAGCGGAGGTTGGCTGCAGATACGTATTGAAAGGTTTCATTGGCATCCAGGATCGGGGTTTGGCCCACAACGCCTTCGCCCTCTACCGTGCGCAATCCCAGCGTGCTGTCTACAATAAACCAGCTCCTGCGCAGGAGTTGTACAGGGACATTGGAATAATTATCAATAGTAATTCTATAAGCAAACATATAGCTATTGTTTACAGGGCTGCTTTGCTCAGGTCTGTAGAAAACCTCTACGGTAACACATACTCCTTCTGTGATCTTTTTTACCATCTTACTCATACGTCCAACAACCAAATTTACATACTTTCGTCCGAATTCCAAACCTGCTGTATCAAATCACTTTCAAAGCCTTTCTGGAGTAAATAAGCGGCAATTTTCTGGCGCTTACGCCATTGACTGCGTTCGGCTCCCAGGCTTTGGCTTTTCTTTTCAAAAAGATGCACCAGCTTGTCATAATAGTCTTTATCCTCAATACTGTTCAGGCCTTTATTGATGCAATAATCCGACACCTGCTTTTGTTTTAAATGCTGCCTGATCTTTACCTTACCCCAGGATTGCATCCGGAATTTTCCACCGGCAAAAGCTATGGCGAAGCGTTCCTCGTTCAGGAAATTTTCTTCAATTAAAATACCAATGGCCTCTTCCAGATCCTCGCCATAGCAACCCAGTTCCAGCAGTTTATGCCGCACTTCACTATGGCAGCGCTCCTGGTAGGCACAGTAATGTTTTATGGTGGCTAATGTTGCTGCTAAAACCGTCACGATCGTCTCTGTATAATTTTGCTCAAAATTAAGTATTTCTCCTGTAGCAGGTACAGCAACACCGGCAATAGTTTATCTTTGTATAGAATATGGAATCATCAAATGTAAGGCCGGACGGTAATTTAGGCCCTAAAGAGAAAGAGTTCGAAAACACGATCAGGCCGCAGTCTATAGAAGAGTTTTCGGGGCAACCGCTTTTGGTGGAAAACCTGCGCATCTTTATCAAAGCGGCTAACCTCCGGGGCGAACCCCTGGACCACGTACTGTTTCACGGACCTCCGGGTTTGGGAAAAACAACGCTTTCCCGGATCGTAGCAAATGAGCTGGGGGTAAATATTAAAGAAACCAGTGGCCCGGTTTTGGAAAGACCCGGTGACCTGGCCGGTATTCTTACCAATCTGGGTCAAAGAGATGTTTTGTTTATTGATGAGATCCATAGGTTAAGTGTGGTGGTTGAAGAATATCTTTATGCCGCGATGGAGGATTTTAAGATCGATATACTGATCGACAGCGGGCCAAATGCCCGTACCATACAGATTGACCTGGCTCCCTTTACCCTGGTAGGCGCAACGACGCGGTCCGGTTTGCTTACCGCGCCTTTACTTTCCAGGTTTGGGATCAAATCCAGGTTGAACTATTATCCCAGAAATGTCTTAGAAGGTATCGTCAGCAGGTCTGCAGGCTTGCTGAATGTGAAAATAACTTCGGATGCCGCTTTTGAAATCGCCGGCCGGAGCAGGGGGACTCCCCGTATTGCGAATGGACTGCTCAGGCGTATGCGCGATTTTGCCCAGGTGCTGGGTAATGGCGTGATTGACCTGGGGGTGACAGAGCATGGCTTAAAGGCCTTACAGGTGGATGCTAACGGCCTGGATGAGATGGACAACCGTATCTTGTCTTGCCTGATTGATAAGTTTAAGGGCGGACCTGTGGGGATCAATAATATCGCTACTTCTGTAGGAGAAGAGTCCGGAACTATAGAAGAGGTTTATGAGCCTTTCCTGATTCAGGAGGGCTACCTGGTGCGTACGCCCCGGGGCCGGGAAGCGACTCCCAAAGCTTATGCACACCTCAACCGGACGCCGGATGTCAAGAACGGGAGCTTATTTTAAAACTATACAAACAATAAAAAATGGTTCAGGTATTTTAATCCTGAACCATTTCTCTATTAAGAAAGTAATTTTAAATTATCTGTGCCAGTTCCACCAGCCATCTTCCCTGAAATTCCAGGAGAAAGGCATAAAGACTAAAGAAACGCTTGCTACGCCTTTACCGATCAGTTCGCTGGAGTTCGTAGAACCCATTAAACCACCAATAGAGTTACCATCTGTATAGAATGGAATCCGTCCCATAACGTATTGCGCACGCAGCTTCCAGAGGATACCGCCTTTAATACCTATTTCACCCTTTACAAAAGGAGATACTCCAAAGCCAAATCCGCCGTTATCAAAATCTACCGTCATGTTCGCTGAAGGGTAAACACCGGCACCGATCGTTCCGGTAAATTTAGCCGCTTTTTGTAAAGAGGCTTCTGCACCGAATTTGAAATCAAGACTTATTGGAACGGCCATTTGTACGGACATGGAAGAAAAGCCAAGGCCAAAATCATCAGAATAGTAAGCACCAGTGATCTCGCCATTCTCATTGGTAATCCAGTTTTGGAACACAGGTGTTGTATAATCCCAAAGGAAAGCATTGTATTGGAAATTTACACCGATAGCCATCAGGCTGTTACCCACGCGCTTTAGAGGGATATAGGAACCCATTAAACCTCCGTATCCGAATTTAGAACGTACATTCTCTTTGATATTGTTTTCATAAACTGTCTCATTACTCGGGTTTTTAACTCTTTCTACGCTACTATAGGTCGCAAAACCAATAGTATAAGAATAGCCGAGTTCAAATCTCTTAAAAAAGTTAGGGATACCAACGCCAAACTGAGCCTGTGATGGGGAAATACCTGCTATCAGCAAAACAGAAGCTGCTACAATCTTTTTTAGCAAACTGGATTTCATAAAAATGATTTTAAGTTTGGAAAAATACAATATTTTTATAAATATTAACAAAGAATGCGCATTTTTTTTAAGCAGTAGCTACGAAAAAAAGAAAGCATAGTTGAATAAGACAACTATGCTTTCTTTTTACGCTTAATTATTTGGTTAAAGGTGCTGTTGGATTTTCTTGTCAAAAGCCGATTTCGGAGCGGCACCAACTTGTTTGTCCACAACTTCGCCATTTTTAATGTACAGGATACAAGGGATACTGGTTACACCGTATTCTACAGAAAGGTTAGGGTTTTCATCAACATTTACCTTTCCAACATTGATTTTGCCATCATACTCGGTTGCCAAAGCATCAATTGTAGGGCTTAAAGCCAAACAAGGACCACACCAGGGTGCCCAAAAATCAACTACAGTCAACTTGTCGGACTGTAATACTTCTGCTTCGAAGTTAGCGTCATTATATACTGCTGCCATTATTAAATTATTAAAATGTATTTTTAATTTACCGGAACAAAGATAGATGCATATTTCATAAATAAAAAATAGAGGATGTTAATTATGCTATCATCCTCTATTATTTAATCCAATAATTTAGCTTTTTATTAGAATCTGACCCCTAAAGTAAGGGCGACCATGTTCCGGGTATTCCGGATAGAAGCATCGTAGAAAGTAACAGGATTAGAAGGGTCCGGATCTGTAAAACGATAAGGGGAATCTTTATACGTCTGATCGCTACGCAGATAAGTAAGGTCTAAGCTGGTATTGGCGCCAAGCTTATATCCCAGCCCTAAAGACAGGTCAATCCTGTCACCGCCTAAATCATTTATTCCTGATTTATACGCATTGGCATAGTAGGCAGCACCAGCTCTGACAGACAGGTCTTTTGTTGCTCTTACTTCAGCGCCCACCCTGGCGTTTACCGCCGATCTGAAAGTAGCTTTAATGTAATCATTTTGCGCGCGTTCATACGCTGCAACACCAGTTCCCTGGTAGCGGATTCTCATTGTATTGTAGGGCACGTATTCTACATCCGCGGTTATAAACCCTTTATTGCTGATAAAACCGGTGGCACTTACGATGGCGCGCATAGGTGTTGTGATCGAATAGTCGGATTGATAAAGATTTTGCGGAATTATATTATGGCTACCCTGGCCTTCCATTTCTGATACCAGGTCATAATCAACATAGTCGGTATAACTGCTAAAAGTAGGAGTATGTACACTCAACCCGACCCGGAAGCTTTGTACCGGGGCATAGATAAAGCCGAATTTACCGTTTACGCCTACACCGTTTGTTTGCAGGTTTTCAATCAGGCTGAAATAGTCAAAATCATTACTGGTATTCCCGGAATTGTCTGCTTCAACAAACTCCGTTTTTCTGCGGAAACGATAGCTGGTAATCCCTAATGTGGCCCCAATCATGAATTTATCATCATAGTTACCGGCAAGGCTCAGGTTATACTCATTTACAGCGCCCCGGGATTCGTTATATTTTGTTTGTTTTAAAGATCCGCCCTGGGCGATTACATTTCTATAGGGAATAGATCTTAAATCGTTGGAGAGCAGGTAACCCTCATATCCCAGGAAGCCCATAGGCCCGTCTGCTTCACTGGTACCGTACATTTGCGCTTCCTGGGCCATCACTTCCGAAAACGAAGACTGGTTATTGACGCCCTGGTAAGTACTGTGGGTATTGAAATCGGCCAGTTTATTGAAGCCTATAGCAAAGGTGACGCTTTTCCACCTGGATCGGCCTTTGAGATTGTTGGTAGATACCAGGCCTATATTTCCCAGCTTGAAGGCTGTATTATTATCTGAAGTGTTGTTATTGTCTATGTATTTTGAAGCGGTACCGTTAAAGTTGAGATAGGGAGTGATGGTCAGTTCACTTTGGCGGTAAACGCCCAGGCCTGCCGGGTTTACGGCAGCGGCTGAATAGTCGGCACCTAAAGATCCTGCAGCACCACCGATGGCCATAGACCGGGCAGTGGTCCCGGTGGTTAAGGCACTATATCTTAATGCGTCTTCATAATTCTGTGCAGTAGCGGTAGCTATGGAGAGTACAGTAGCTCCGGAAAAGGTCAATAAACTAAGTCTGAATTTCATCTTCGATTAGAATTTGGGTATACAAAAATACTTTAAAAGGGACAGCTATTTGCTACCAGGTCCACCTAAGACTTAATTTTTAGCAAAAGGTTTAAAAATGAAAAACGCGCAGAAAATGTTTTTTGCGCGTTTTTTGAACAGAATTTAAAAAGAATTAAGCGTTTTTCGGGTCTGTATCGTCGCTTTTACCTCTTAATTCATCGATTTTGTCTTCCGCCTTATCTTTCAGGTCGGTCAGCTTGTCTTTAGTAGCGTCCCAGGCATCTTCTGCCTTGTCTTTTGCTTTATCCCAGGCATCTTCCGCCTTATCGGCCAGCTCTTCCGCTTTGTCTTTCGCGGACTCCCAGGCATCGCTTGCCATATCTTTAGCTTTATCCCAAAAGCTTTTGTCTTCCTGTGGTTCCTGGTTTGGATTGTTTTCTGTTGCCATATTGCCGTTTTTTAGGTTAAACAATTTTAGACTTTGAAAGACTAATTTAGGGGATATCTATCAATAAGAAAAAAAATAATATAATTTAACAATGGTTTAATCTAAAAACAAAAAAGAGCCTGAAATTTCAGGCTCTTTACAAAATGTATAGTTTAAGCATTAAAGCGGGATGTTCGCATGCTTCTTTTTAGGCATCTTCACTACTTTATTTTCCAGCATCTGATAAGCTTTGATCAGTTTTTCACGGGTTACTTCAGGAAGAATAACTTCATCGATAAAGCCACGGGCCGCTGCACCATAAGGATTGGCGAACTTAGCCGTGTATTCCAATTCCTTTTCTTTCCATTTGGCATCGCGGTCTTCTGCTTCGGCTATTTGCTTTTTAAAGATGATCTCCGCAGCACCTTTAGCACCCATTACCGCGATCTCTGCTGTAGGCCAGGCATAATTCAGGTCTGCGCCAATGTGTTTGGAATTCATTACATCATAAGCACCGCCGTAAGCTTTACGCGTGATCACCGTGATCTTAGGTACGGTGGCTTCGCTTAAGGCAAACAATAATTTGGCGCCATTGGTAATGATGCCGTTCCACTCCTGGTCGGTTCCCGGCAAGAATCCCGGAACATCTACCAGCACCAGTAATGGAATATTGAAAGCATCGCAGAAACGAACGAAACGCGCTGCTTTTACCGAGGCGTTAATATCCAATACCCCAGCCATGCTCGCTGGCTGATTGGCTACGATACCAATACTGCGGCCGGCCAGGCGGGCAAAGCCTACGACTATATTTTCGGCATATAATTTATGTACCTCCAGGAAGGAGTCGGTATCTACGATCTCTTCGATCACTTCTTTGATGTCATAAGGCTGGTTGGCATTTTCAGGAACGATCTCGTTTAATTTTGTACGGAGCTCGTTACCCGCTTCATAAGGATAGACCGGAGCGTCTTCCTCACAGTTTTGCGGCATATAGCTCAGCAAACGTTTCAGGTAGTCGATGCACTCCAGTTCATTCGCGCAGGCAAAGTGAGTTACACCTGATTTCTCCGCGTGGGTAATCGCACCGCCCAGCTCTTCGCTGGTAACGGTTTCATGGGTAACCGTTTTTACTACGTTAGGACCGGTTACAAACATATAAGAGGTATTTTCCACCATCAGGATGAAGTCGGTGATCGCCGGGGAATAAACCGCGCCACCGGCACAAGGGCCCATGATGGCAGACAGTTGTGGTATTACACCGGATGATTGCACGTTGCGGTAAAAAATATCGGCATAACCGCCCAGGGAAACAACTCCCTCCTGGATACGGGCACCACCACTATCATTCAGACCGATCACCGGAGCGCCATTCTGGATGGCCATATCCATGATCTTACAAATTTTTTCGGCATGGGTTTCGGAAAGACTACCGCCAAAAACCGTAAAGTCCTGAGAAAATACATACACCAGGCGGCCGTTTACTTTACCATAACCCGTAACCACACCATCACCCAGGTATTGCTCTTTTTCCATACCAAAGTCATAACTGCGGTGTTTTACCAGCATACCAATCTCTTCAAAAGTACCTTCATCCATTAACAACAGGATACGCTCCCGCGCGGTAAGCTTACCTTTCTTGTGCTGACTATCAATCCTTGCCTGTCCGCCGCCTAACTTTGCTGCTTCCGTATATTCATTCAGTATGGCTATTTTGTCCATGGTATTATATTTGTAAAATTAAAAGCTGAAATAATTATTGGAAGCAAATTTAGCTATTCGGCCTTAATAATTGCAATCTAAATATGGGTACTGACCGCTAAAAGAGATATGGTATAAAGAAGTATGGGTAAAAAATTATTTTCATTATTTGGCTAGTCTTACAGCGGTAAGGAATAGTTTTCCTATTTTTGAACAAATTTATAAGGCCTTAAGCAAGACCGGATAAAAATATTTAAATGAAAAGAATAACACCGTCTCATATATATTCTGCAATTGGGGTATCCCTGGTATTGTTCCTGCTTGGTATGCTGGGCTGGATCATGATCAATGGTCAGGGCCTGAATAAGTTTGTCAGAAGTAGTATCCAGGTGGATGTGATATTGCATGACAATACGCGCCCGGAAAAATACAATCAATTACATGAGATCTTAAAAAAGCAAAACTTCATCGAGAAAGCCGAATTGATTACCAAGGAAGAAGCCCTGGAGCAGCTTTCAAAAATTGATGCGGTAGACCATGGTGAGTTATTGGGCTTCAACCCGCTTTATACTTCTATCGTATTAAATCTTCAACCGGCATTCGTCAACCCGGACAGCCTGACTAAAGTAGAGCAGTTCTTAAAACAAAGCAATATTGTAAGAGAAGTCGTGTATGCCAAGCCGGTAGTGAGCAGTCTGACCAAAATGATCAATCGTGCAGGTATTATTCTTGCTGTAATCGCCGGTATTTTATTGCTTAGTGTTACTTTCCTGATCGACAATACGGTGCGTCTTTCCATGTTCAGCAACCGTCATACGATCAAAACCATGCAAATGGTAGGCGCCACAAGGGGCTTTATTGCCAAGCCTTTTGATATTTCAGCAATCCTTAGCGGCCTGATCAGTGCCAGTATCGCTATCGTGGCAATATTAGGACTGAGAGCGATCGTTTTAAGCAGGTATCCGGAGATCTATGCAGTAGAAGACGGTAATTTATTGATCGGCTTGCTTGTATTGATCCTGCTATTAGGCGTGGTGATCTCTTTTTTCAGTACCCATCGCTCTGTTTACAAGTATTTAAAGTTGAAAGTCGAAGATTTGTATTAAGAATTTTTCCTTACTTTTGATTCCTCAAAACCCTGATTAAAAAATGGCAAAGGCAAACAATAGAAATAACGGCACATCAAAAACATTTTTGTTTGATAAGCAGAATTATTACCTGATGTTCACAGGCTTGATTATTATTGTAATTGGTTTTATGCTGATGTCCGGTGGTCGTAGCAGCGACCCTAATGTTTACTCCCAGGAGATCTTCAGCTTCCGCCGTATTACCCTGGCGCCAATCGTTGTTTTGTTGGGCTTTGCATTAGAAGTTTACGCGATCATGAAGAAGCCGAAAGCTAAATCTGAATAATTACAGGCTCATTTATATCTTATTAAAAACAAGGGCTGCAATAGTGCAGCCCTTGTTTTATGTTTCGAGTAAAGCATAGATGGCAAATGAGGCCAGCCAATGCTCACCGCCATACCCGCTGAATACCTGGGGTAGTGTCTTTTCCAGGAAAAGGTCAGCCGTTTGCAGGAATCTTTTCTTTAAGGGGTTTGCAGCATCCAGGTGCCTGGCTATCGTGCGCATACACCAGGCCCGGCTGAAGGAGAGTCCATCCAGGTGGACGATCTGGTAATCGTTGCGATCGCTGACGGTAGGCAGGGCGCAGATCCTTTCCAGGCTTTCTTTAGTGTAATAGGCTTTGAACCAGGCCTGGAATTCTTTTTGATCCAAGACTTTTGACATCAGCGATGCTGCCATCAGGCTGGGGGAGAAGAAGTCGCTGCCATCCGGTTCCAGGTAGCCCGGAATATTTTTATTGTTGCCGTAAAAGTGCTTTGCTTTTTCGCGTATCGCTTTTTCAAAGGCTTTATCGCCTTTGAATAGTGCCCAGTCCAGGGCAAAATCAAGGCCGAAAGCGGTATTGGGATGCACACCGGTACGGTTGGGATAAGTTTGCTTAGGCAGGTAGGCTTTCCATAAGCCCACGATTTTTTCAGTCAGGGGTTGCAGGGCCGTATGCCATTTACGGAATACCGGGTCCCGTGAGCTGCCCAGGGCTTCATCCAGTTTTAAGAGCCAGGCCCAGCCATAAGTGCGTTCATAGTTTTGGGAAGCGGTGTATTTACCGAAGTATTGTGCTTCCAATTGCATTTTTTCCAGTTGAAAACTATTGTCCAATACTTTGATAAGGCTATCCTTATTCGGTAGATCGGGATATACTTGCAACAGGCGTACGAGCATCCAGTGGCCGTGTACCGAGCTATGCCAGTCGAGGCAACCATAAAACACGGGGTGTAATTCCGAAGGCAGCAAGCGGGCATCTGTGGGTGCATCTGAAAGGTGAGACGTTTTATTGGGAAACTCTGCCGGGATGCAATGTAATGGGGCTCTGCTCAGCTGCAAGGCGATGTCCTGGTTTAATTTGATTTGTGCTTTGGCCTGGAAAATCCCGGTACATAGCAAGGTAAAAAGTAGCAGGTGTTTTTTCATAATTTATATCAGACTATTTATTTGTTAAGCTATTATTTGATAGACTGGCATTAAAGCTACCGGACAATGCCTACTGGTTGCCGTGCACTTACGACGCTATCGTTTTTGGAATAAATAATCCTTGGTTATAAGAGGTGAATATATAAAAAATTTGGGCCACCTGATAACAGATGGCCCGTAAAAATAATTGGTTAGCAATAGAATTTTGTGATGGAACCTTATTTTAAGACTTCGCTTAAGGTGGTTTCCAGCTTCGCGCCAGTCAGGTTGGTGGCAATTACTTTACCTTCCGGGTCCAGTAAGAAGTTGGCAGGTATGGCTTCTATGCCATAAAGCGCTACAATCCCTGATTTCCATCCCCCCAGATCACTCACTTGTGTCCAGCTCAGGTTATCCGTTTTAACGGCTGATTGCCATTTAGCTTCATCCGTATCCAGGGATACACCCAGGATGTCGAAATTTTTACTTTTAAAGGTCGTGTAAGCTTTCACTACATTAGGGTTTTCCGCCCTGCATGGCGGGCACCAGGAGGCCCAGAAGTCGATCAATACATACTTACCTCTAAATTTATCCAGGCTTACCTCCTTGCCATTAAGGTCTTTCAAGGTAAAAGCCGGGGCCGGGTCATTGATCCTGATCTTGGAAATACTTTTTTTATTTAAGGCCTCTGAAAGGTATTGCTTGAACTCTTTGGCCATAGATTGGTTGGCAAAACGCTTATCCAGGGAAGCCATGAGTTGCTTTAAATAGTCCTGGTCTTGTTCCAAGTCTGAGCGGAATGCAGCGAGTATAGCTACCGGTAAAAATTTTGTTGTGTCGGCATACGCCATCATGAACTTTGATTGCTCTTCATTGATCTTTTCAAGGTCGGCCTGGGCTAAAGTGAGTACACTATCATTCGTGGCGGGATCAATACTCAGGTTTTCAATCGTATAGTGCAGTTCTGTAATGCGTTTATCGTAGCTATAAATATTTTTCAGGAGTTTAGATAAGCTGGCAGAGCCTGCGGATCCTTTGGTCGTATAGTCGCTTTCCAATTTGTTCCAGTCCGCGTTAATGGTTACTTCCGGTGCATCATCGATCACCAGTACCCATTTATTACCCATTTTGACCCGGTAAAGCTTCTGCTCACCAGCACGCGCACCTTTTAATAAGAATCCGCCTTTATGGTTACTTCTTGTGGAATCCACAATTTTCAGCTCATTATTCAATCCGATTTCCTCTAAATATACGAGTACATCATCCGGCATACCATCGATCTTACCGGCAACTTCAAACTGGTCGGTCTGTTTATCGCTACAGGACCAGAGGAAGAATAGTGATGCAAACACAACAAAGTAAGGGGAGAACTTTTTCATATTTATACCCAAAAGTAAACAGCAAATGTAAAAAAATGGTCAAATACCGTTGCATAAAGCTTTGCTAAATTTAGCTTTATACCGCAATTTTAACCATTTGCAACAAAGCCCATGAATAGAGTCATGGGCTTATGTATTTATTTTAAATAGAATATTAGTCTGTGATGTACGGATAATCCTCTTGTACATAAATGTCTTTGTACAATTCATCATCGTTTGGCCAAGGACTTTCTTCTGCAAATTTAACGCAGTCGTCCACTTCCTTTTTTACTTTTTCATCGATTGCTTCGATTTCTTCATTAGAAGCAAAACCATTTGATTCAATGATTCTTAAAACATGTTTGATCGGGTCCTGTTCTTTGTAACCGGCCTCTTCTTCTTTAGTTCTGTATTTTGCAGGGTCGCTCATAGAGTGGCCGCGGTAACGGTAGGTCTTAATCTCCAGGAAAGTAGGACCGCCTTTTTCACGCGCGCGTTTTACGGCTCTTTCCATCGCCAAGTGAACATCTTCAGGGCTCATACCGTCCACAGAATCTGCAGGCATATCGTAAGCATCCGCCATACGGAAGATGTCCAATACTTTTGACGTACGTTCTACAGAAGTACCCATAGCGTAAAAGTTATTTTCACAGATAAATACCACCGGCAGGTTCCACAGCATGGCCATATTGAAGGTTTCATGCAATAAACCCTGGCGGGCAGCGCCATCCCCGAATAAACAAACGGTTACGCGGTCATTTTCATTATAGTAATCTGCAAATGCGATACCGGCACCTAAACCGATCTGTCCGCCTACGATACCATGTCCGCCAAAGAATCTCTTTTCTTTAGAAAAGAAGTGCATGGATCCGCCTTTACCCTTTGTACAGCCGGTTGCTTTACCATAAAGCTCTGCCATACATTCATTGGCAGTCATACCTTTAGCTAAAGCCAGACCGTGATCACGGTAAGCAGTAATTAGATTGTCATCAGGCCTGATAGCAGAGATAATACCTGCAGAAACGGCTTCCTGACCTATATATAAGTGACAGAAACCTCTGATTTTTTGCATACCGTACAATTGTCCCGCTTTCTCTTCAAACTTGCGTTGCAGCAGCATACTCTCATACCATTCCAGGTATTGCGCTTTATCAAATTGTGTTTGCACTATATTCCGATTTTATTTTTGCGAAAATAGGGAAAATTCTCTCTAAAATGAAGCTTTATGTGCAAATTTGCAGTTTAAGCAATCTTTAAGGATTTTAATTGCAAAGACTCCGTTCCATAACACTTACTCAATTCAGAAACTACGACTTCCGGCATTTTGACCTGGATGCTCCGGTAGTGGCCATAAGCGGCAATAATGGTGTGGGCAAAACCAACCTGCTGGACGCGGTATATTATTTATGCTTTACCAAGAGTTATTTCCAAAGTAAGGAAATTAATAATGTACAGGAAGGAAAAGAGGGGTTTCGGGTAGCGGGCATATTTGGCGATGCGGCGACAGAAGAGCAATCCACGATCATATGGAAGGAAGGGAAGAAGCGCCTGCTGGTCGATGAGGTGCCGGTTGAAAAAATGACCAGCTATATCGGTAAACATACGGCATTGATGATTGCCCCGGACGATATTGAGCTGGTAAATGGCGCAAGTGCGGTCCGGAGAAAATTTTTTGACGGCTTACTCTCCCAGGCTGATCCGCTTTACCTGGAAAACCTGATCCATTATCAGAAAGTGCTGGAACAAAAGAACGCTTTTCTAAAGCAAAGTGCTTATCCCATCAATCAGGATTTACTGGAGATATATGACCGGCAGCTGGCAGATACCGGGACTTATCTTTTACAAAAAAGATTGGAAATCTCCGAGCATATTCCGGGCCTGGTGCGCCGGTTTTATGAATCAATAGCACATCAGAAAGAAGCGATCGATGTGCGCTATAACCCTTGTGTACAGGATCCTGGACAGCTTTTTGCGATGCTGCGTTACCAGAGAGGCAGAGATATTGAAGCCCGGCGAAGTACATTGGGCTTGCATACCGAAGATTGGCTCTTATTATTGAATGAACTGCCTTACAAAACACATGCATCGCAGGGGCAAAAGAAGTCTTTGCTCATTGGAATGAAACTGGCCCAGCTGGAATGGCTGCGGAATTTGGGCAAAACACCGCTTGTACTCCTGGATGATATTTTTGAAAAGCTGGATAAAGAGCGGATCCAAAGATTGTTTTCCCTGCTGAGCACTTTAGCAATTCCCCAGATCTTTATGACCCATACCAGTGCAGCGGATATCCGCTTATCGCTGAGCGGGCATTTTAAAGAGATCAAAAGCATTGAGCTCTAAACTGCACACATATATTTCCTGAAAGAATCAATTTAAACCTGAATGCCAACGATTTATTGGCTTATGCTGTCTTTATTTATAACATATTGTTAAATTGTAGATGCTCAAACAATAGTAGGGGTAGCCGAAAACCGATTCAGAGTAGGCATTCAAGTTTATGAACATGAAAGGAAACAATTACTTTTTCAGGGCCGCAAAGGTCCTTTTGCTGGGAGTGGCTTTGCTGGCGGGCCATCAAAGGGTCAATGCGCAAACCATTACAATTAATACCGGAACTGCTGCTTCCGATTTGTACGCGGTAGGTCCGATATATATATCTACTACGATGTTTTATAAATACAGCCGGTTTGCTTATCTCTACACACAGGCAGAGCTGGCTGCTGCAGGTATCACCAGCGGTAGTACTATATCTGCTGTGGCTTGGATGAAAGGTGGTAGCAGTAGCTCCGCCGGACCGTCCAACTTCAAAATATACATGAAAAACTCTTCGGCAACCGCTTATGCCGCAAGCAGCGAGACCTGGACCAATTTAAGTACCGGAGCGACCCTGGTGTACCAGAATGCCAGCCAATCCTTCCCGGGTACCGCCAGTCCGAATTATATCCCGTTTACACTTAACACGCCTTTTGTATACAGTGGTGGCGCTATTGAGATACTAACAGAATGGGATGCCTCTGCGACGCCGGCACCGTTAGCGACAGGCTCCTTCGAATGGGTAAATACAACCGTTACCGACCGGATCTATGGTGCAGCAAACACTACGGCTCCAGCCTCCCTATCCAGCACCTCGAATAACATTTCCATTGATAACCGGAGACCGGTGATCCAATTTACCCTGGGCGGTGTGACCGGCTGTACCAATCCGGTTACACCAGGCACTTCAACCGTTAGTGTAACAACCGCTGTCTGCCCCAATACGAGTGTCAATCTTAACCTGAATGGCAATAGTACGGGTTCCGGCATTACCTATGAATGGGAACGCTCGGCAACCAACACCACAGGAAGTTATACCAGTATGGGTGCCAGTCAAACGAGTCCGGCTACAAGTGCGCAGCCGGCAACCACAACCTGGTATCGTTGTAAAGTCGTGTGTTCCGGAGGAACTGCGGCTTATTCAACCCCGGTTCAGGTACAGGTAGCTAATGTGAGCGTTAACCTGGGTAATGATACGACGCTATGCGAAGGCAGAAGCCCGCTGGTATTAAACGCCGGCAACGCAGGCGGAACTTACCTGTGGAATGATGGCGCGACCGGACAAACAAAATCGGTAAGTGCTGCCGGTACCTATTGGGTACAGGTAACGAACGCCACAGGTTGCCAGGGACGTGATACCATTGTTGTTGGGTTTAACCCACTGGCCAGCGGCAGCTTTACAGCAACAGAAGCGACCGGCGGACTGGTTAATTTTGCGGCAACAGCATCCAATGCGAGCAGCTATTTCTGGCAATTCGGTTTCAATAATGCAACGGGAACAGGTAATCCTACCAGCTATACTTATGGAAGTAACGGCAGCTATAATGTTACGCTTAACCTGATCAATGCTTGTGGCGATACTACGAAGGTCAACCGTTCGGTAACGGTAGCTTCAGTACCTGTTGGATTGAAAGATATCCTTAAAGATGCAGCGGTGAGTATCTACCCTAACCCGGCAAAAGAAGTGCTGATGCTGGAGAATGCAAGCGGGTTAGTATTTGACCAGATCAGAATGACGGATGTTTTAGGAAAAGTGATCTATAGCGGAAAAGGTAAAGGAACGCAAAAGAACTATACCTTTGATGTAAGCCATTTGAGTGCAGGAGTTTATTTCCTCGAAATACATACGCCATCGGGACGCATTTTAAAACAGTTCTCTATTAAGTAATTGTAGCAAGACATTTATCACAAACAATAAAGCATTGTTCCGGCGGGAGCAATGCTTTATTGTTATTCCGGTATATCTCATTCTTTTACGGGTTTCACATGACAATTCTGTGTCAATTTTATTATATTGCAATTAGAGAAAAACCTCGCCGGGTTAAATTGCAGCAGGACTATGTATGAATTGCTCAGGAATAATATGATCAAATGTGGTTTAGACAAACCGCAAGAGCTGGAGAAAGTGTTAGGTACGTTTAATGTCATCAACATTAAACGTAAGCGGCAAATATTGAGTGAAGGCAATATTGCCAACTTCTTGTTTTTTGTAAATTCAGGGCTGATAAGAATGTATACCACTGATGCAAATATGGAGGAGCGCACCTTCGATTTCGGAGCAGAAGCAACCTGGTTCGGAGATCTTAAATCCTTTGCGGATAAGCAATCTTCGGATACTAATATCGAAGCGATTGAGGATACTCAAATCCTGACGATTGAACATGAAACCCTGCAAAAGCTTTATAAAGAATTTCCAAAACTGGAAAGAGTAGGGCGGCTTAATGCAGAAGATAAATACATCAAGCTAATAGATCGCCTGAAAAAAGTAAATCATACCAATTACTCCGCCGAGGAGCGTTACCTGGAGTTCCTCAGGTTTTATGAAAAGATTGCGCACCGGATTCCTTCCTGCTATATCGCTTCTTACCTGGGCATTGCCACAGAAACCCTTAGCAGGATCAAGCGCAATATCATGAATTCCGGCACGGCATAAATTATAGAAAGGTTGACATTTGTCAACCTTTTTTATTGACAAAAAGCCGTAGCCCGGGTTGATTTTTGCAGCTTTATTTTTTGACTTCTGTAGTTTTTAGTTTGTGATTATTTCTAAAATTTTGGGATACAAAATTGGAAGAATTATGGAAAACAACAATCAGGCTTTCAGTCCCTTTTTCTGGATGACACAGCCAAAGGTTACAGAACAAAAACATCATGTAAAAGAGTTTGTCAACCCCGACGAGATTCCCTGGACCGATTGGCTGATGCCGGGCACACAGTTTAAGCTATTGTATTGTGATATCGCCAACGGGAATTTTACCATTTTATTGAATGTAGACCCGGGTACACAAGCCACCGTTCACTGGCATTTAGGTACTGCAATGGCTTATATCCTAAAGGGTGGATTTTACTACCATGAAGATGATAAAGGAAACATGGAAAATTGCTTTACCTGTGAAACGGGAGGTGCCGTACATCAGCCCTTCTCCCCCGAAGGCTGTGTTATGCTGGGTATCATGATGGGGCCGATTGCCGGCTACCATGAAGATAAGCTGGTCGTAATTGCAGATGCACAATTGCATTATGAACTTGCCCGTCAGAATAATGCGGTGCAATATACCACTGTAGTTGGCTACGTAAAAGAAGCGGAAAAATAAACGGTATTAATTAGCAAGCGCATTCAAAGAATGCCGAATGTTTCACCTTTTTAAATAAAGATTATGCTTAAACCAGATTGGGATAAAATGCTGGCATTCGGCCAGCCGCTGGGCGCTATTATGCAGGAAGCTTATATCGTACCGGATATAGCGGAAGCCATCAAACACTTCAGCAGTACGCTGGGAGCCGGGCCATTTTTTACAGCAGAAAGTTTTCCTTTAATAGACGCAACTTATCGGGGCCAGGCCTGTAATGCCACCCTGGCATTGGCGATCGGCTTTTCAGGCAACTTCTGTTATGAACTGATACAACTCAAAGACCAGGAACCTTCGCCCTGGAGAGAGGTGTTAGACAAGAAAGGATATGGTTATCATCATCGTGCGATCACTACAGATGATTTTGATGGCGCAATGGAGTATTACCGCAACGCCGGTTATGAAATTGCTTTACATACAAAAGTGGTCTTCGGCTCGCGGGCGGCCTATATAGACACCGGGGCGGTTAATTATGGGATGATAGAGTTGATTGAAATGAATGATGCCGTAGAAGATTTTTTCGGCAATATGAAAAAGGCTGCGGAAGACTGGGATGGCAAAGACCCGGTACGCAGGATTGGTTAATGTTTAAAATTCAGACTATGTTACAGGACAAAGTAATTATAGTAACCGGTGGTGGAGCCGGTATTGGGGAAGGTACAGCGCAGGTACTTGCCAGGTATGGCGCAAAAGTAATTGTAAGCGATATTAATGAAGCAGCAGCAAAGTTAGTTGCGGAGACCATCATAAAATCCGGTGGTATTGCAGAAGCCATAAAGACAGATGTTTCAAATCCTACAGAGGTGCAGGCAATGGTGCAATTTGCGATTGATCGATACGGCCGGCTGGATGGCGCGTTTAATAATGCCGGTATATCCGGGCCGAGTATACCGATGATTGACTATGCCGATGAAGATTTTGATAAAGTGATCGCGACCAATCTTAAATCAGTCTGGTTGTGTATGAAGGCACAAATAAGGGTTATGCTGGCACAGGAAGGCGGTGGTGCAATCGTGAACACAGCAAGTGTGGGCGGTATTGTAGGTAAACCAGCTATAAGTGCTTATATAGCGGCAAAGCATGGCGTAGTAGGGCTTACGAAAACCGCAGCATTAGAATACGGCTCCCAGGGCGTGCGTATTAATGCCGTCTGCCCGGGTATCATCCGTACCGCAATGCTGGACAGCCTGATCAAAGGGGGACAGATGGGCACCGAAGCTGACTGGAATGCTTTGCAGCCGATAGGCAGGATGGGTACTCCTGAAGAGATTGGCGAATATGTGGCCTGGGCCCTATCGGATGGTGCTTCTTTGCTGCATGGACAGTCCATTGCAATGGATGGTGCCTTCACTGTTTCATAAACTATTCAGTAGCATATAGGTAATTCCCGGTTTAGTCTAACATAAGCCGGGAATTGTTTATTGTAAGCCTTTAGCGGTAACCCTGAACTATAGTTTTAAGCAGATTTTAGTAAAATACTTAGCGGGAATCTGCTACCTTTATTTTAAGAAAACAACAACAAATGTCATATTTTAACCGGGACATAGAAACAATCCCCCTAGAGCGATTACGGGAATTACAAAATGAAAGGCTGAGAAAACTCGTTCAAAATGTATATCAGAATATCCCTCATTACCGGCAGATTTTTGAGGAGAAAGGATTGAAACCTGAAGCGATTAAAGGGGTAGAAGATTTACCTCAAATTCCTTTTACTTACAAATCGGCATTAAGGGATAATTATCCATTCGGTTTGTTTGCCGTGCCACGGGAACAGGCTATACGCCTGCATTGCAGCAGCGGCACTACAGGAAAGCCTATTGTAGTGGGCTATACCCAAAATGATATTGACGTGTTTGCAGAAGTCGTGGCGCGATCGCTTTATGCCGCTGGTTGCCGGCCAGGTATGCTGATGCAGAATGCTTATGGCTACGGTTTGTTTACCGGCGGGCTTGGGCTGCATTATGGCGCTGAAAAACTGGGAATGACCGTATTGCCGATTTCTGGCGGTGGTACAGAGAAGCAGATTATGCTAATGCAGGACTTTCAAAGCGATGCCATCTGTTGCACACCATCTTATGCCTTAACCTTGGCGGAAACGATGAAGCAGAAAGGATATACACCGGAAGAGATACCATTTAAATATGCCATTTTAGGAGCCGAGCCCTGGACCGAAAGTATAAGAGGTGCTGTAGAGTCTGGTCTTGGAGTAAAGGCGAGCAATATATATGGCTTGAGTGAAATTATCGGCCCGGGGGTCTCTCAGGAGGATGTTGAGGAAAGAGGTACGGGCAGTTATATCTGGGAGGATCATTTTTACCCGGAGATTGTAGACAGAGATACCGGAGCACCTTTACCCTATGGTAAGGAGGGGGTTTTGGTGTTCACAACACTAACTAAAGAGGCTTCGCCTGTCTTGCGCTACTGGACCAATGATATTACTTCTATTTACTATGATAAGTCCTTTAAACGAAGCCATATCAAAATGGGGCCGATCATAGGCCGTGCGGATGATATGCTCATTATAAGAGGAGTGAATTTATTCCACACACAGGTAGAAGCGGCGCTGGATGGCATTGCTCACTTGAGCAAAAATTACCAGCTTGTGGTGCGTCGTTCCGGTAGTATGGATGAAGTAGAAGTTAAGATAGAGCTTGCACCGGAAATCTTCGAGGCATTGAGCGGAACGACAGACAATGTTTTAGGACATGATACCGTAACCGGGGCGCAAAAACAATTGCAGCATAAGATAAAAGCGGACATCGGCCTGAGCATGAAGGTAAGCATTAAAGCGCCTCAAACTATTGACCGGAGTGAGGGTGGCAAGCTTAACCGGATCCTGGACCTGAGGAAATAAAGGGTATTGAGAGTACTCTAACTAAACAATAAAGCCATCGTTATTTAAACGATGGCTTTATTAGTATCAGGAATAAATGGATTATTTCAGGAACAACATCTCACGATATTTTGGCATCGGCCAAAGTTTATCATCAACAAACAGTTCCAGTTTATCTACATGATACCTGATCTTGTCAAAACGCACTTTGATTTTTGTGCAATAAGCTTCCGCTCTTTCGCGCATATTGTCCATTTTATTGGCTTTCTTGCGTTCTTCGATCATGGCTTCCACATTATCATTGATCTCCTGGATGTGGCCACTGATTACCTTCAACAGGTTCAGCTGAGCGGCATAGGTTTTTTCTTCAAGGCCTAACTCTTTTAAACCTTTTACGTTTTGGATCAGGCTGTTTTGATAGGTTACTGCTACCGGTAAAATGTGGTTAGTAGTCAGGTAGCCTAACACGCGGGCTTCGATCTGTACGCGTTTTACATATTCTTCCAGAACGATCTCGTGGCGAGCATGCAATTCTCTTTCAGAATAGATGCCCATCTCGCTGAACATTTTTAATGTTTCTGGTTTAGTCAGCACATCCAGCGCTTCAGGGGTTGTTTTGAAGTTGCTCAGGCCGCGTTTTTCCGCTTCCTTAGCCCATTCTTCACTATAGTTATCCCCTTCGAAGCAAATATTCTGACTGTCTTTAATATAGCTTTTTAATACCTGGAGGATAGCAATTTCTTTCTTCTCACCGCCGGCGATTTTAGCATCTACCTCTTTCTTAAATTCGATCAGGGTTTTAGCCATAATCGTATTCAAAGTACTCATAGGAGAGCCGCAGTTGGCAGAAGAACCTACCGCCCTGAATTCAAATTTATTACCGGTAAAGGCAAAAGGACTGGTCCTGTTCCGGTCGGTATTGTCCATCAGCAATTCCGGGATGTGCTTATGGATATCCATTTTCAGGATTACTTCATCCTGCTCAGTAAAGTTACCGCCTACGCGCTCTTTGATCTCGCTTAATACTTCAGTCAGGTATTTACCGATGAATACTGAGATGATGGCCGGAGGTGCTTCATTGGCTCCCAAACGGTAATCGTTACCTTCTGATGCGATCGCAGCACGCAATAGGTCTGCATGATCATGAACGGCTTTAATTACATTGATAAAGAAAGTCAGGAATAATAAGTTGGTACGTGGCGTTTTCCCCGGTGCCAGCAGGTTGATGCCGGTATCGGTAGACAAGCTCCAGTTGTTATGTTTACCACTTCCGTTTACACCGGCAAATGGTTTTTCATGGAAAAGAACCTTTAATTTATGACGTTTGGCCACACGGTTCATGATGTCCATCAATAAAGAGTTATGGTCTACCGCCACATTTACTTCTTCAAAGATAGGGGCACACTCAAACTGGCCCGGTGCCACCTCATTGTGACGGGTGCGCAAAGGAATACCTAATTTATAGGCTTCTTGCTCAAAGTCCTGCATGTAGGCAAATACGCGCTCCGGAATAGCACCAAAGTAATGGTCTTCCAGCTGCTGGCCTTTTGCCGGTGCATGCCCGATCAGGGCGCGGCCACATTGAACGATATCCGGGCGGGCATCAGCCAGGGCTTCATCGATCAGGAAATACTCCTGCTCCCAACCTAAGGTAACCGTAACTTTAGAAACGTTCTTGTCAAAATAATTACATACGTCTACCGCTGCTTTATCTAAAACTGCGATGGATTTTAATAAAGGCGCTTTATAATCTAAAGACTCACCGCTATAGGCAACAAAAATAGTAGGGATACAAAGGGTTTTACCTTTTGCCGTCTCCATGATAAAAGGTGGAGATGCCGGATCCCAGGCGGTATACCCACGCGCTTCGAAAGTGGCACGGATACCACCGTTAGGGAAGCTGGAGGCGTCCGGTTCCTGTTGTATCAGCGCGTCACCGTCAAAAGTTTCCAGAGGGGTGCCATCTCCTTTTAAGGTAAAGAAGGAGTCATGCTTTTCGGCAGTAGTTCCGGTTAAAGGCTGGAACCAGTGAGAATAGTGGGTCGCATTATTCTTCATCGCCCAGGCTTTCATACCTGAAGCGATCTGGTCGGCCATTTTACGGTCAATCTTATTACCGGCTTTCACCGAGTTCTGCCAGCTTTTATAGCCTTCATCACTCACGTACTCTCTAACTTTATTGCCATTGAACACATTACAGGCAAAGAAGTCAGTGATCTTCTTGCCACTGTAGTCATGGATTGTTTTTTCGCTGTGCATGTGCACTTCATCTATGGATGTAAAGCGATTTGCTGACATATTTGAAAAAATTTAAACTTTTTAAAAATGTATGATTGTTGCCGTATTTCTAATTTTCAATTGCAAAAATATAAAAATTTTTAAAAAAGGACACAAAAAATTAGAGTTCGGCTCAAAAAAGTTTAATTGTTAAATATTTTAATATAAAAAGCCCGTTGACAATTCAACGGGCTTTTTTATATTAATTGATTGGATGAATTATTTACTAATCACTACTTTTTCGAGTTTACTACCTATATTACTTTCATAGATCAAAGTATATACACCGGCAGGTAAATGACTGATATTAATGATGTTTTCTGCCTGGCTGGCTTTGGTTTCCAATACGGTCTGGCCTAAGATATTTTTAATGTGGATCTTAGCCTTTGGATCATTGATGCCTTCCAGTTTTACGGTAAGCTGTGATTGCGCAGGGTTAGGAGATACGCTCATTTGGATATTGTTGTTCCATTTGCTGACACCTACAGGTAATGTTTCAGAATTGGTCACTACAAACTCCTGGATGAAGCCACTTCCGAAATCTCCGGCAAGGCCGGCATTTCCTGGATTGTATTTAGGCAGTGCAAACTCTGTGTTGCTATTATATTGTCTTACAGATAAACTGCCCGGATTAAATGCAGATAAAAATCTGAATCCGTATCCGGCTTCAGCGATCACCTCCATAGAATAACAACCGTTTTCCAGGTGAATGGTATCGGTATTAACCTGTGATGCTACTGTACTGCTTTTCTGGAATACAATATTGCCGGCTTCATCTCTTATGATCCATTTGGAGGCATTTCCAGGCTGTGTAAGGCTGCTGGAAGCCATCCTGATGATGAAATTACCTTTGTCCCAATGCGGAGGAGCGGTAAAGCTGCTACGTGCCGTATCATTTTGGCTTTCCTGATCAGTAGTGCCATTAGTTCCCGTAATGATCGCGGCAAATTGATGGTTACCGGTTATTGTTTTAAAAGAAGCAATAGTAGGCAGGCTGATGATTGCCGTTTCCATCGGCCCGATATTTCCCGTCCAGGTATAGGTTGCGCTGGGCTCACCTACGACGCCATAACTGAAGTTAATAGAAGTCAAAGCGTTTTTACCATAGTTTTTAACTTTAACTTTTACCTCGCTACAGATAGGGTTAGAGCGGAAATACAGGTCTTTGTTACTTGGAGCAATGATATCTTCTATTCCAGCATCTGTTACATGGTTATATTCTTTGTAGAAGAATAAAGTGTTAGAAGTAGTATAAGAAGGAGGGTTAGACTGGCTGCTTGACGTATAGGCCTGGAATTCAAGACCAGCATTAAAGGATGCTCCTGTTAAAGCAGTAGCAGGTACTTTATGTACGATCGGAAATACGATATCTCCGGGACACCAGTTCGCTCTGTTGTATACCCAGGTTCCCGATTGCGGGTATACCCAGTTTACACCACAATCATTTCTCCAGATGTCTCTTTGCTCTACATTCGTGCCATTAACCATCCAGCGATACCATTTATTACAGAATTCGGCACAATTGTTGGTCTGGTCATCAGAACCATGGCCGGAAATGATATGGTAGGCCTCCGCATAAACCGCATCTGTAGGCTTGGTGAAGGTAACTGGAGCTGTATTGTTATTAATAGGATTAGCGGTTTGCCCGAAAGGGAAACTATTATTCCACATTTTTTTCACGCCAACTACATCTCTTGGCGGAGTTCCTTCTACAAAATCAAATTTTAAAGATCCTGTGAACCCCCAGGAATAGCCCTCATACTTGATGCGCATGGTGGCATTGTTCTTTAAAATCGGGTAAAAATCCGTTACATCAAATACGTAATCATGCTTCCATGCTAATGGCATATTGGGATAAGAGGAGTGAGCATAAGGCGTAATGAATCTTCCCAGCTCAAAAGTATCGGTAGGGGTCATCACGGTAATACGTATGGTATAATCCCACTGTGCACAATATTGCTCTGATGGGGGACAGGTTTCTTTGCCCAGCGTAAACGTCATGTTGACCTTACGGTAGCTGGTAGTTCCTGTGGGGAAGGTTACAGGTTGATCATAGTTCCCATACTGTAAAAATGAAGTTTGTGGATGAGCCTGTACCATGGTGGTATCTCCGGTAGCTGCATAGGCTCCTGAAGCCAATGCCAGACTGGAAATAACAGAAAATAGAATTCTTTTCATAAAAAATTATTATAAGGGCTCGTAAAGATAATGTAAATATAATTATGACAATATTTTTGCCTTCGTCATTTTTTTTAGAAAATATTTAATGTTACGCTTAATATAATATGACTTTTTAAACAAATCAAAACAGGAAAATAAAAATACTCACTATTTGGCTGTCAGCATTGGTTTGCTACCGGCCGTTTGTTTTATGCAATACGGTACCCATGGCACCTTAGGGAACAGCTGGATGCAGTAAGTGGAGATAGTTATTCTTATACCAAATAGGAGCGACCAATGGAATAATGGGCAAAGCTTCAGTTCTGACCTATCTGCGCTTGCCTCAGGGACTTACCTGCTGAATGTAAAGCATAATGGAAAGGAAATGACCACTAAATTCCAGAAATTATAATAGACTTAATATCCTCATTTACTCCTTAAATAAGGTAGCTGGCACCGTTCGGGCTGCCTTATTAATTATAGTTCTATATAAAGTCGTACCTTTGCAGACTTATATATTTTTAAATTATTTATTATGCCTGGATTTACTGTCGCGATTGTGGGCAGACCCAATGTTGGAAAATCTACATTGTTCAACCGCCTGGTAGAGCAAAGAAAAGCTATTGTAGATGACTTCAGTGGAGTTACCCGTGATCGTCAATACGGAATCTGTGACTGGAACGGTAAGGTTTTTAACGTTATCGATACCGGAGGTTTCGTGTCAGATTCGGAAGATGTTTTCGAAAAAGAGATTCGCTCTCAGGTGCACATCGCTATTGATGAAGCACATGTAATTTTATTTGTTGTGGATGCCGGTTCCGGCGCTACTCCCCTGGACGAGGATATGGCGACGGTGTTGAACCAATCCAAAAAACCGGTGATCCTGGTCGTCAATAAGGTGGACAACCCGGAGCGCCAGATCGCAGGAACTGAATTTTATGGTTTCGGTTTCGACCAGGTGGTGATGGTCGCTTCAGCTTCCGGTCATGGTACCGGTGATATGCTGGACTATGTTACCGACCTCATCCCTACTGATTATGTAAATGATGAAGATGTAATCTGGGTAGAAGAAGAAAATGAGTATGGCGAAATCATTAAAGTGCCTTACCCTAAAAACCCGATCCCTAAAATCGCTATCATCGGGCAGCCTAATGCCGGTAAATCAACTTTGCTGAATGCCCTTACCGGTAAGCACCGTACGATTGTTTCCGATATAGCAGGTACGACAAGAGACTCTATTCACACGCATTACAATATGTTTGATAAAGAGTTTATCCTGATCGATACGGCCGGTATCCGGAAGAAGAAAAATGTCAATGAGGATCTTGAGTTCTATTCTGTAATCCGCGCGATTAATGCGATGGATGAGGCGGATGTATGTATGTTACTGATCGATGCCGAAGTAGGTATTACTGCGCAGGACGTAAACATATACAGTCTTGCTACCCGCAAAGGTAAAGGGATTGTAGTACTGGTGAATAAATGGGATAAGATCCAGGGTAAGCAAACCAATACGGCGCGTGATTATGAACGCCAGCTAAAAGAGCGCTTGCAGCCATTTTGCGATGTGCCGGTAATGTTTATCTCGGCCCAGGAGAAGCAAAGGATATTCCAGGCTATGGAAAAAACACTGGAAGTGTATGATAACCGCCAGAAGAAAATACCGACTTCCACATTGAATGAGATCATGTTGAAAGAGGTAGATCATTACAAACCACCCATGATGCGTGGCCACAGTGTGCGGATCAAGTTTGTGATGCAAATACCAACTATGGTACCTTCTTTTGCTTTCTATTCCAATCACCCGGATGAGATCAAAAAGCCGTACCAGAATTTCCTGGAAAACAAATTGCGCCAGCATTTCGGTTTTAACGGGGTGCCTATTAAAATTTTCTTTAGAAAGAAATAGCCGGAACCAGATAATTATTCCTATTGCCCGACTGATCGCTGAATCGATTTTGTCGGGCAATTTTATATATAGGTATTTCCCGGCATTTTTGAGTCCTTGGACAGGCGCATATTTTAGTACCTGTTCAGCAAAAATGAAACTACATTTCCCGGAGCCTATCAAAAACAAAAGTTGAAGTTCCTCAACTTACGAACCCAAAACGAAAAGCATTACTCACCAGCTCGGCCGTATTTTTGGCTGTCAGTTTTTTAAGAAGGGTTAGCCGATGTGATTCTACAGTTCTGGGGCTGATAAATAATTGATCGGCAATGGCATGAGTAGTTTCTCCGGCTGCAATTAGTTCCAGCACTTCCTGTTCTCTATTGGAGAGTTGAAGTGGGGTGAAGCTTTTGGATTTCTGTGGGTTGATAATGGACTGCAACAGGTTTTCTGCCAGGCAGGGATCTATAAATTCGGCCCCCGTGCAGGCCGCTTCAATCGCCTTAACAAGGTTGGTTTTATCCGTTCCTTTTAATAAATAGGACTTGCAGCCGTTATGTTTCATACTTTTTACCATTGCAGGAGTATCCAGACTGGTAAGCGCTACCATTTTTACCTCCGGGTATGATTTATTAATCAATCCGGCGAGTTCATTGCCGCTAATATCCGGTAGTAAAATATCCATTAATAAAACATCAGGCAATTGCTCCTTAAGCCCGGCCAAAAGGGAAGCCCCACTATTGTAAGTGGCACAAACCTGTATCGTATCCTGGTCCGAGAGCATCACCTGGATGCCACTGATCACTAAAGGATGATCGTCTACTATTGCAACTGAAATCTTTGGGTCCATTAAGTTTTATTCTCTAGTAAAGATAAGGTATCTATCTCTATAAATACCGAGCAACCTTTGCCCAGATCGCTCCGTAAATCAAATTTTCCATGCAATAAATGTACCCTGTTTTTTATATTGCTTATACCTATACCATTGCCCTTATGAAGCAGGTCAAATCCCTTTCCGTTGTCTTCTACAGTTAGGGTTATGCCTTCTTCATCCAGGTTAGAAATTTGTACCAGCACATTGGTTGCCTGTGCATGTTTTACAATATTCTGAATAAGCTCCTGTATAATCCTGAATATAGAAAGTTCTGCATCTTTAGGTATCGGTAACGGACTTCCCAGCCATTGAAATTCAGGTTGTATGCCCACTTGTTTTAAGGTACTGTTACAAAAGTAAAATAAGGCAGCCTCCAACCCGCTTTCCAAAAGAAATTCAGGCATTAGATTATGGGCTGCATGGCGCATTTCTTTAGCCGTCTGATCAATTAGTTGTTCTACATTTTTAAAATGGACAGAGCTTAGGTAATCCTGCATATTAGCTGTTTCAAGCGCTTTGGGAAGATATTTTATATTCGTTTTTATATTCGCTAATTGAATTAAAATGCCATCATGAATTTCTTTAGCTAAGCGGCTGCGCTCTTGCTCTTCTCCTTTATTAATGGACTGCAAGCGGGTTATTTCCACTTCCTGCTCTTTTTGTTTTAAAGTGGCTTTTGTGCTTTTACGAATATTTCGAATACTGTAAAGTACCCAGCTTATAATTATTAAAGCTAAAATGCTTAATGCAATAATGCTGCTATTTTTATTTTGCAACTTATTTTTTGCCAGTTTTAATTCCAGGTTTTTTGCTTCGTTATCGGCATTAATAGCTGCAGCTATCCTGGCCGCTTCCATTTTGTAAACGGTGAGTTTTTTGTCATGTAGCTTAATTTTTTCTGCAATTTCAATATTGCTTTGCCAGTATTCAAATGCTTTTTTGTACTGGCCTTGCGCCCCATAATATTGTGCCAGTAATTTATTGCTTTCATACCGGGTTTCCAGGGATGTTTCCGGGTTCTTATTGATCTGCTGATCTGCTGCGCTAAGCAGGGGTAATGCTTTTCGAAACTCAGATTGCTTTAAATAAATATTGGCCAGACTAAGTTGCGCATCGACGGCATGGGTAAATAGCTGCATCGAATCGGCAAACAATATTACTTCTTCAAGTAGCGGGATGGCAGCGGGAGTATCTGCCTTTTCAAGGTAAGCCTGCGCTAGATATAGCGCGCTCAAGGTGTTGTTGGTTCCTTGTTTTAATCTGTCGTGAAAATAAGATATGGCTGTGTCTATGGCCCCTTTGTCAAGATACCTTTTACCAATGTTTATGAGGGTCAGATCATAGGTGATTTGCAACAACCTGCTTTTCTTGGGAAATGTATCGCCGATATTTTTTGCTTTAACCAGTAGTGATAAAGACTGTTCATGGTTGTCTACAATTCCCCAAAGGACACCAAGGGTGTTGTATACACTCATCATATCGTTAGCTTCATAACTATTTGCCGGATGAATCGTGTCAATGAGATTGATGGCTTTAATAGCAAAATAATACACCGAGTCGAACTTTGAAAGATAAGAGTAAGGTACAGCATTTGCACTATAGAACATGGCCAGTGAGGTCCTATTGTTGAGCCCTTTTGTTAAATAGGGTTGAGCACTGTTATAATAGTTTATTGCTTTTGAATAATTGCCTTTTTGATTTTCAACAAATGCCAGGTTAGCGTAAGAAGCGACAATCCCGGTGTAATAGTTTAAGTGTAAACTGCTGTGTAGCGTTTGCTTTAGCGTCCTTTCCACCAGGGGTAAGTTGGTATTGAATTGCTCAATAGCCCAATTAATTTTTTGACGGATTGCCGCTGTATCGGTTAATGTTACTTGTTGCTCTATCCCTGATTCAAAGCTTGTGTTGAGCCCCTGGCCAGGAGCCTGATGAGAAACGAAGAAAATTACCAGTGCGATAACCCTGGAGTAATTCTTTATACATTTATTCATGATATAATATTAATCATTTATTTTTTTAGACACTCCGTGTAAATACTGAATTTTTAAAATCCCGTATTTCTCCCTATAGTTTTATGGAAGGGGCCTGATTACCTTTACCCAAATGAAACTTGAACTTCGGTTTTAATTTTTTTAATTGATTTTTTAACCTCGATTTTATGCAGCAATTTTTTTTATTACTCATTAGTGTTTTCATGATAGCTGATATTCATGCAAAAGAAATTCCGCAGGCTCTGCAAACGGAAGGGAAGAAAGGATTTGTGGAGAATGTCGGACAAATCATTGACCAATTCGGAAAGGCCAGGAAAGACATAGATTTTAAATTAGAAACGCCGGAGCTTTGTGCTTTTGTCGGATCAGGTGCTTTACATTACCAATGGTTCCGCTATCCGGAAACCGGTAGGTCGCTTGCTGGTTATGGAGGCCCCGCTGCAATGGAGCAGCTTGAAAATATAACTTACACCACTTACCGGCTGGATGTAAAACTCCTGAATGCTAACCCGGATGCTGAAGTGATTAAAGAGGAGCTGCTCCCGTATTTTCAAAGATATTATTTAAGTCATTTGGGCTTAACTGGAACTAAGGCACAAGTTTACTCAAAGCTAACCTACAAGAATATCTATCCTAATATTGATTGGGTAATATATATCGCTAAAGATAGGGCGCAACAGGGACAAATGAAATATGATTTTGTGGTACACCCGGGAGGCAACCCGGCTCTTATAAAGCTACAATACGTTGGTGCTTCGCATTTGACGATTAATGAAGATGGCAGCTTTACAGCCACTACGCCATTCGGAAAACATACAGATGGAGCTCCTTATTCTTATATTAAAACAGAACAGGGTACAGGGGCCGTAATCAATACTCCCTATCAGCTTGCCGGCAATGTCTTAAGTTTTGACATCGCACCTGTAAACGGTACATTGGTGATCGACCCTACCGTAGAATGGTCCAGTTATTTTGGCGGACAGGGTTTTGACCTGGCGGCAAATATGAAGTGTGACTATAACGGTAATGTATATGTGACCGGTAGTACTTTCCTGAGCACCAATATGGCTACCACAGGGGCGCACCAGGTAACAAATGCAGGAGATTTTGATACCTACCTGGCAAAATTTGATGCACAGGGCGCTCTTTTATGGTCTACTTATTATGGCGGTGAAGGTATGGATTATAGTTTTGGCCTGGCCAGTGACCGTAACAACAAAATGTATATCTCCGGGGTTACCCGCAGCCTGACCGGTATAGCAACTGCGGGAAGCCCCCAAACGGTACAGAGTGGGGGAGATATTGATTTCTTTCTGAGTCGCTTTGATAAAGATGGTAATCTCATCTGGGGGCGTTATTTCGGGACCTCGGGAGAAGAGTACGGAGGTATTTGTGCGGCGAATGATTTTGGCCAGGTACATTTAGCCGGATACTCAAAAGGTAATGATCTGATCGCGTTAAATGCACACCAGCCGGCTAATAGTTCAGCTGAATTTGATGCAGTTTTAGCCCAGTTTGATACGCTGGGTAATCAAATGTGGGGTACTTTCTATGGTGGTGACTCTATTGAAACCTCTGATGGGCTCGCCTACGATAAAATGGGTAATGTATATATGGCCGGGGTAACTAATAGCCCGGATAGCATCGCTACACCCGGGGCTTTCCAGGCGGCGCTGGCCGGTAGTTTCGATTACTATTTAGTGAAATTTAATATCCTCGGACAAAGAGTATGGGGTACTTACTACGGAGGCCCCGATGCCGAAAGCGTGATAAGTCCTGCTTTAGTTTTCAATCAAAATAATGTATTGAGTGCTACTCTGGGGAATGAACTGTTCCTGGTCGGTGTAAGCTATAGTGATTCGGGCATTGCAACTGCGGGGACCTACCAGGATACGTTAAACGGCGATGCAGATGCCTTTTTAGTAAAGTTTGACAGCCAGGGTAATCGTATCTGGGGCACTTATTATGGTGGAACAGGTTTCGACCAGAGCGGGGCAGTAGTGAGCGACTTTGCCGGTAATGCTTATTGGGCCGGATTTACGGAGAGTTTTAGCGGCTTGGAAAGCCCGGGCGCCTACCAGACTGCCAACAACGGTTGGCATGACGCTTATCTGGCAAAATTCGATGCAAACGGTCAATTACTCTACGGAACATTTTTTGGCGGATCAGGCGATGATGAGGCACTTGCCGTCTCTATCGACAACCAGGGTAACACTTACATTTCGGGAGGCACTATGAGCCCCGGCAATATTGCTACACCCGGGGCTTACCTTACTACCTACGGTGGTGGTGTAGCCAGTTTCATCACCAAGTTCTGTACTGCAAATCCTCTTGGGGGTATTACGGGCCCGGATACGGCCTGTGCAAGAAGCCCGATAACCTTAACTACACCGGCGGTACCGGGTGCAACAGACTATATCTGGACACTACCGCAAGGGTGGCAAGGGTCAAGCAATACCCATACTATTGACGTCATTCCTAATGGACAGAGTGGTATGGTAAAACTCAAAATTGTAAAATGTGATACCAGTACTGCTATATCGAAATCTATTTACATCTACGAAAATCTGGAAGCCGTAATTGTATCGAATGGTACCCAGCTCAGCACCCAGCAGCAGCACCAGACCTATCAATGGTATTATAACCAGCAACCACTAAGCGGGGCCACCAACCCCAGCTATACCCCTGCGCAAATGGGCTATTACCAGGTTGTGGTCACCAATGAAGGGAGTTGTACCGATACCTCTGAACTATTTAACTTTAATGGCGTGAGCATCTCCGGTTCAGAGCATTTAAAATCCACTATAAAGCTCTATCCTAACCCTACAGAGGGCAAGCTGTTTATCAATAGCCCGGTTAAGATCAATATTCAATTATGTAGTATAGATGGCCGTGCGCTATTAGAAGCAAAAGATGTGCGTATGATAGATATGGCTGAATGGAGCAATGGCGTGTACCTGCTTAAAATTTTTGATCAAAACAATAAGCTTATTAAAGCGGAAAAAATAACTTTAAATAAATAATAGCATTGAGCGATTTTTGTAGCAAGCCGGGGTAGATCCACCCCGGCTTGCTCTTTTTGAACAGCATAAGCTGCACGAATCAATGACCTTAAGCAATTTCTTATTAACTTGCATAATACAGAAATTGAAATTTAAATGCAAAAAGATATACTTTTTAAAAATGCGCAGATCGTCAACGAAGGCAAAACGATCGTTAGTGATGTGTTGATCAAAGATGGGATTATTCAAAAAATAGACAGCTCCATTGCTGTTTATGAAAACATACAGGAAATAGATGCTACTGGTAAATGGTTATTACCGGGTGTTATTGATGACCAAGTGCATTTCAGGGAGCCGGGTCTTACGCATAAAGCGACGATTGCTACAGAAGCCCGCGCGGCAGTAGCTGGGGGTACTACATCATTTATGGAAATGCCCAATACCAATCCGCCGGCGACCACGCAGGAATTACTGGAGCAGAAATATGATGTTGCTGCAAACTCTTCTATTGCCAACTTCTCTTTCTTTATGGGCGTTGCCAATAATAACGTCGACGAGGTATTGAAAGCGAATGCAAAATTAAAAGAGGTTTGCGGGATTAAGATCTTTATGGGCAGCAGCACCGGGGATATGCTGGTGGACAATTTTGTTACCCTGAATAAAATCTTTTCAGAGACCGGTCACCTGATCGCTACCCATTGCGAGGATGAGCGTATTATCGCGAAGAACAAAGAAAAATATCCGAACCCTACAGATGCTTCCTTCCATCCTTTAATCCGGGATGCGGAAGCTTGTTTCGAAAGCAGCTTCACAGCGATACAGCTGGCTAAAAAATATGATACGCGTTTGCACATCCTGCATATCACTACTGCTAAAGAGTTGCAGTTGTTTAGTAATATGCTGCCTTTAAGCGATAAGCGGATTACCAATGAAGTATGTGTGCATCATTTGCATTTTACCGCGGATGATTATGCAGAGAAGGGCAACCTGATCAAATGTAACCCGGCGATTAAAGCGCCTGAAAATAAAGCGGCCTTATGGGAAGCTTTGCTGGATGATCGTTTAGACATTATTGCTACCGATCATGCCCCGCATACCTGGGAAGAAAAGCAACAACCTTATGCCCAGGCCCCTGCCGGTCTGCCTTTGGTACAGCATTCCCTGCAAATGATGTTGCAGTATGTGTCGGAAGGTAAATTAAGTATAGAGAAAGTAGTAGAAAAAATGTGCCATGCTCCTGCTGAATGTTTCCGGATCGCTAAGCGGGGTTATATCCGGGAAGGCTATCATGCCGACCTGGTACTGGTAACGCAAAAGCCTTACACCGTTAATGCGGCTAATATCCTGTATAAATGCGGCTGGAGCCCACTGGAGGGTAAAACTTTTGATTACAGTATTGATAAGACCTTAGTGAATGGCGTGATTGTGTTTGAAGATGGGGTGATCAACGATACAGTGATGGGCCAACGCATGATGTTTGACCGTTAGAAATTTTTATAACAATGGAGATAGTAAGGTACAATGACAACCTGTTTGTGATCAAAAATTTTCTATCAGATGCGGTATGCGATGCCATGATGGAAAAGGCGGAAACGACAGGATTTGAGCAGGCAAAAGTGAACTTCGGAGGCGGAGAAGAGCGTGTCTTTAAGGGCATCCGTAATAATGAAAGGATTTTATATGAAGATGTGGTACTGGCAAAGGCATTCTGGAAAAAGGCGGAACCCTGTCTGCCTGCTGTGTTTCAGCAATCAAAAGCTTCAGGATTTAATGAGCTCTTCCGTTTCTACCGCTACGAAAAGGGGCAACGTTTTAAGATGCATGTCGACGGGAGCTTTGTACGTAACGAGCGGGAAAGAAGCCAGTTCACTTTTTTAATGTACCTGAATGATGATTTTGAAGGGGGCGATACTTTATTTCATGAAGGGCAGGTGATCAAGCCCTCAAAAGGGGATGCCCTGGTATTTAAGCATGAATTAAGGCATGAGGGGACAGAAGTAATCAAAGGGATCAAATATGTATTGCGCACAGACGTAATGTACCAGGATATTTAAGGCATTTAAAGTCTTGAAATCCTTTTAAATTAAAACAGTTTTAAACTTTTTCCAGTTATATTTGAAAAATGGAAACGAAATTTTCATCTGACGTAGAAGCAATAAAATATTTACAGCAAAAGTACCAGGATCTTAAGGCGGCTATAGCGAAAGTAGTCGTAGGACAGGATGATGTGGTAAACGAGTTGATCATGGCCATCTTTTGTAATGGGCATAGCTTACTGGTCGGTGTTCCCGGCCTGGCCAAAACCTTACTGGTAAAAACAGTAGCGGATGCTATGGACCTTAGCTTTAAGCGTATACAGTTCACGCCAGACCTGATGCCTGGTGATATTACCGGCGCTGAAATCTTAGATGAAAACCGGCATTTTAAATTTATTAAAGGCCCGATTTTTGCCAACATCATCCTGGCGGATGAGATCAACCGGACGCCGCCTAAAACGCAGGCCGCACTGCTGGAAGCGATGCAGGAACGCAGTATTACCGTTTCCGGTGAAGTTTACGAACTGCCAAAGCCATTCTTTGTATTAGCTACGCAAAACCCTATCGAACAGGAAGGTACTTATCCTTTACCGGAAGCGCAGCTCGATCGTTTCATGTTCCTCATCAAAGTAGATTACCCGAGTTTCGAGGAGGAAGTAATGATTGTAAAACAAACTACCGGGAATGTTTTTGAAACAGTGCCGAAAGTATTGAGCGGAGCAGATATCTTGTTCTTCCAGCAATTGATCCGTAAAGTCCCGGTTCCGGATAATGTATTGCATTACGCGGTGAAACTGGTACAAAGTACCCGCCCGAATATTGCCGGAAATGAGCTGGCCCATAAATACCTGGCTTGGGGTGCCGGTCCGCGTGCCTCCCAAAACCTGATCCTGGCTGCGAAATGCCATGCTGTATTAAAAGGTAAATTTTCCCCGGATATCGAAGATGTAAATGCGATCGCCAACGCGGTATTAAGGCATAGAATCGTGATTAACTATAAGGCGGCTACCGATGCAATAACGATTGAAAATATCATTAAGCAACTCAGTAGTACTAACTAAATAGCTTACTGGATAAAGCTTTACGAAAGGTACAAAACAGCATAAGTAGAAAATTAGCTACAAGGTGCTATTTGTATGTTTTTGTCATAGCTTTGCAAAGATTTTGAATTTTAACCAAAGTTTAATATATTTATGCTTTACGTGAAAATCAAAATTTTTATACCTTAAAAAAAAGCAACAACCAGGAATTCTCTCACCTTAGAAATCGGCGGTTATAGTAAAGTGTCTTTGCTATAATGGCTTGAAATTAATTCAATTGCAACAAACAAATTTGATAATTGTACTATAGAGGTGTATTTTTTTAATGAAATAGTTACCGGGATTCTTAAAAAAATCCGTAACGGGAGAAGTCATATTTTGGCGCAGAAACGCGCATGTACCTATAGGTATATCCAAACCGTTTTTGAGCCGTCAGCAAAGGATATTTACCTGGAGGTGCTGATTGAAGATGAAGAGGGAAGGAAGATGCTGAAAAGTATTGAGCCTAAAGCGGTTTACTATAGTGTAACCCTCAGAAAAAAAGGCACATTCGTGGGTAAGATAGAATATGATTACCCCAGTAATGAAGAAGCGGCAGTAGAACTGGGCTTAAGTAAAGGAGAGCGGATATTGACGATTAGTAAACACGATATCTTACCCTTTACTAAGTATTTCTATAATTAAACGCACGCAGAAAAAATTGATCTAAAAATTGTTTCATACTTGTTTAAAAGCTCACCTTGGTTTGTTCTCATGCTAAAGGCTGGGCTTTTTTATTTGGACTAAGTCCTCTTTGTAATCCAATTGTAATTTTTTTTATAAGTGAACCAGAGCGTTAATAATTATATCACCTTTGCGCAAAAGATACAAAGGGAATATTAACCGGGTAGGATGTATAGAAAATGTTTACTCGCTTTAATCTGCTTTATGAGCACCTTAGAGCTTTCTGCGCAAGATACAGACACAGATAAAAAAGAAAAGTGGCAGGCCGGGCTTACGCCGGCACAAAAAATGATCGCCAACTCCGGCGAAGATCTACTTACAGGAGGGAACGCAGAAGAGCATTCTACGGTCATCTCCGGCTATGGTGAAATGTCGTTCAGACGAGATGTAGCCTATAAGCAATCCCGTGCCAGCCTGGACCGTGTCGTCCTGTTTGTAGGGCACCAGTTTAGTAGCCGTTTTTCCTTCTTCTCAGAGCTGGAAGTCTCCGATGCCCGCATTGAGGCCGGAGCCGCCCGCGGCGAAGTAGGTATGGAGCAGGCTTTTCTGCGTTATAATATCAATCCACGTCAATACCTGATCGCCGGCCTGATCACACCAAGAATAGGGATTACCAACGAAGCGCATTTGCCGATTAACTTCCTGAGCTCTGAAAGGCCTATCGTCGAGCAATTGGTGATTCCTACCACCTGGAGAGAGTTGGGCATTGGCTATTACGGGCAATTAAGCCGTTTCCCGCTTGCTTATTCTGTAGCACTCATGACCGGTCTTGATGCCTCGCAAATGCAGCATGGGCTTGGTATCGGTGCCGGTAGTACCGGCGGGCAATCCATTAATGCCAATAGTATGGCCCTAACGGCTTCGCTGCGGGCTTATGCAGGGGATTTTCAATTCCAGGTTTCCGGGTATTATGGAGGTGCTAATGGAATGAGTCCTTATACATCAGATAGTTTAGGCATCGAACATGGAGCATTTGCCTTGCCTGTTGCCATGGGAGAAGCCAATGTGCAATATAGTAATAGCGGCTTTTCGGCAAAAGCTTTAGGCATAATTATTAATAATAGTGGTGCGAAGCAGATCAATACCACCTTTGCCAATAATACACCGGAACAGATGTACGGTTTGTATGGGGAGTTAAGTTATGATGTATTCTATAACCGGTCACAGCGCCTGGATAAAGAACTATCCCTGGTTGGTTTCATTCGCTATGAAAGAGTGAACCTGAACGCCAAACTTCCCAGTAATGCCATAACAGATGGCACCTTAGATCAAAATCATGCGATTGCCGGTCTTGCTTTTTTCCCTACTCCGAATGTAGTGATTAAAGGGGATGTAAGATATACCAGTACGGGAGCATTTAATAAAAACCTGCTCATCAACCCGCCGCCGGTAATGAGGCCCTATCCTGAGCAAAACTATACGGTTTCGCTGAGCCTGGGTTATGCTTTTTAAAATGCTGTGTTATGGATAGAAGAGATTTTTTGAAGTGTTCCGGAAAGGCTTGTGCCGGGATAGGCCTGGGTTTAATGTTGAATACCTTTCTGCAGTCCTGTGCCGGAGGTTTAGCTGCGGTAAAGTTAAACCAGGAATCGGGTTGGGTGAATGTGCCCCTGAGCCAGTTGGAGCAAAACAATTTCCTGATGATACGGGTCAAGGATTTTCCATTCGAAATAGGGTTACAACGAAAAGAAACCGGAGGCTTCCTGGCACTTGTATTAATGTGTCCGCATGCTAACCAACCTTTGACCAAAGCCGGTAGCGGCTATCTCTGTACCTTACACGGCAGCAGGTTTTCTAAAAGTGGCGCTCTCCTGAAAGGCCCGTCAACAGCACCTTTACAGGAACTGCCGGTAGAACAGGATGCTACCTATATTAAGATTCAGACCGGGGCATTTAAAGCTTAATTTTTTATTTCAATAATTATATAAATTAGATACTATGAACCTAAAAAGTTTATCCAAAGTTATAGGCGTTACCGCGCTTTCCGGAGTGGTATTGATGGCTGCGTGTAAGAAGAAAGAAACGGATGAGGAACAAAGCTTCACAGAGCTGGAAACAGCGGTGATCAATGATTTCGTAGATGTGGTAGCGAATCCTTTATATGCGCAATTCGAATTGAAAGCAGCAGCATTGAAAGTGGCTATTCAGAACCTGGCCAATGATCCTACAGAAGCTAACCTGGTAAAAGCAAAAGACGCCTGGAAAGCCGTTCGCGTAGTTTGGGAACAATCTGAAGGTTTCCTGATCGGGCCGGTAGATTACCTGAATTATGATCCGTATATGGATACCTGGCCAACTGATCATAATGCGATGAATGACCTGTTAACCGGTACTACACCTTTAACGGTAGATTTCCTGGCTGGCCTGGATGATCCCGAAAATGCGTCAGAACTTACTTTACGTGGTTTTCACCCATTGGAGTATTTGTTATGGGGGCTTGGTGGTAACCGTGTGGCAAGTACTTACACCGCGCGTGAAAAAGAATATATGGTGGCGCTGGCTGCGGATGTACACAATAACGTAGCAGCATTAAAGTCAAGCTGGTTGCCAGGAACGATCAATTATAGCGAGCTGATTAAAAATCCAGGTGCGACTAATGAGAGTTACAGGAACAAAAGAGAATCTATTGAAGCCATCGCCAATGCTTTGATCGATATCTGTAGTGAAGTAGGGGAGGGTAAAATGTTAGATCCTTTTGATCCGGCAGATAGTACGATTTCCGAATCTCCTTATTCGCACAACTCTATCGCGGATTTTAAGAACAACATTATAGGTGCGAGAAATGTGTATACCTGTTCTTTTGACGGTAAGACCGGTAAAAGTTTGAGCGACCTGGTAAAAGCAAATAATGCTGCCCTGGACCTGGAAATCAGGCAAAAATTTGATGCGGCGATCGGTACCTTTGACGGCTTTACTGTAACTTTTGAAGAAGCGGTTTATAGCCAGAGAAACCAGGTGCAAACGGTATTGGATGCATTAGCCGGCTTACAAAGTACGATCGGCGATAAGCTGGTGCCTTATATCCGGCAGTACGTTAAAGATTAATCATATAAAGTAGTAAACCGGTAGTAGTATCGCTTTTTGTGCGCAATGAAGAAGTTAATTGTTATTTCCTTTATAGGCTTACTTGTTTCCACAGGTATTTTATGCAACAAGATCAAAGTTGATTTTGAAGAGGAAAATTATGATCCGCGCTTATCAGGCGGTACTGCTACCGCTTTTCTTTCCAATGGGAAGGCTTTTGGGGCTTCTATCAGTGGCTTATCCCAATGGGACAGCTATATTCATGGGGTAGGGGACAAAATGTTTAACCAGACCTTTATTACGGCACCTGCGCCACACTTTGGCGGACTTGGCGTGCTGTATAATAATGTTTCCTGTGTGAGCTGTCATGTGGGGGATGGAAAAGGCATCCCGACTTCCGGTCTCATCAATTCCGGTTTGCTTACAAGGCTAAGTATGCCCGGAGAGGGCCTGAATGGTGCTCCGCTGGATGTACCGGGATTTGGTACCCAATTACAGGATAAAGGGGTGTCGGGGAAAACACCGGAAGGTAAACTTTCTATTACTTACCGGGAGCAGGTATTTACTTACCCGGATGGTTCTAGTGTCACTTTAAGGAACCCTGATTATTCCATTATTAATACCTATAGGGCATTGCCCGCTAATCACCAGGTTTCTGTAAGATTAGGGCCGCCAATATTTGGCTTAGGGCTTTTAGAATTAATTCCGGAAGCGACCATCCTGGCTTTGGCTGATGAGACAGACCGCAATGGTGATGGGATCAGTGGCCGTCCTAACTATGTATGGAATGCTTTTACAGGTAAAGTTGAACTAGGCCGCTTTGGTCAGAAAGCCAATAATCCCAACCTTTTTATGCAGGTGGCCAGTGCTTATCACCAGGATATGGGGATCACTACTTCTGTTTTCCCAAAAGAAAGTGTCTGGGGCCAGTCCCAGCATGATGGTAGCTTAGGGCAACCTGAAATAACCGATAGTATGCTAATGGCTACGGTGTTTTATATCCAGTCCCTGGCCGTTCCGGCAAGAAGAGATGTGGAAGATGCTGAGGTGCTTAAAGGCGAAAAACTATTCAAACAAATCAATTGTTCCGGCTGTCACATCCCCTTATTGAAAACGGGTGTGGATGTGCGCCTGGCAGCAATCTCTAATCAAAGAATCCAACCTTTTACCGATCTGTTACTGCATGATATGGGGCCGGATCTGGCCGATGGCCGCCCAGACTTTAAGGCGAGTGGCACGGAATGGAAAACGCCCGCCCTTTGGGGTTTAGGCTTGCTCTCCCGCGTTAACGGGATCTCCGCTTTTTATTTACATGATGGCCGTGCCCGTAGCATAGAAGAAGCGATACTCTGGCATGGTGGCGAAGCAGAGCGTTCACGAAACGCGTTCGCTGCATTAAGTAAAGACGAGCGTAAAGCGCTGCTGCGCTTTTTAAGTTCGCTATAATGCTATTTTCTTCAGTATCGTCCTATAACGGTAATACAAATGAATACATAATGAATGGGGCAGTATGCTTCTTATAAACAGTTGCTCGAAAATAAAAAGCAGCTAGGATAAAATATCAAAGCTGCCTTCCAAATAGTTACCGACTTAATTTATTTTTTACCAAACATACCTTTCAGCATATCCATAGGATTGCCGATCATGCCCATTAAGGAACTCATATCAAAGTTGCCCGCAAGGATGTCGTCCATCTTGTCCTGGAAGGCAGGCGGCACTTTTGATTTTAAGAAAGCTAAAGCCACTTCAGAGGCTTTAGTCGCCTGGCTTTCGTCCAGGTTGGCTTTTTCCATTAATTCTTTGACTAACTCTTGCATATTTATTGTTTTTCTTTTTTTGTTCTTATTGTTTTATAAATTCTTATAGCACTCATTAAGATAAAGATGAAGCCTACAAGCCCCAGTAGTCCGTAAACGAGGCTCATGGCATCTCTTACCGATACCAGGAAGACAATAGCGATTAAAAAAATGGTAGCGATCTCGTTAATAATACGCAATTGGGTGGAGGTATATTTAAACAGTCCTTTTACCTGTTGTTTAAATATCCGGTGGAGCCAGATAAAATAAACATAGAGGCCCAAAACGAAGCCCAGCTTGATCCATAGCCAGGTGGGCATATGATATAAATAGCCGTATTTGTAAAGAGTCAGCGGGCCGAATACCAGGGTCAGCAAAGCAGAAGGTATCGTAATCCCTTTCCATAAGCGCTGCATCATCACCGTGAATTGCTGCGTAAGGGCATCTTTTGCTGCCTCAGAAGGATTGCTTTGTGCTTCGGTATTGTAAATGAATAAGCGGGGCATGTAGAACAGGCCGGCAAACCAGGTCACGATGAAAATGATATGCAGTGCTTTGATGTATAGCATGCCGCTAATTTATTTATAAAATGTTTTTTCAAAAGAGGCGAACTCATCCTGGCCTAAAAGATGCCTGCGGATAAATGCGATGATAAATCCGGAGCCATAACCGGTTAACTGCACAAAGCTTACCCACATAGACAACCAGCCAATCTTCAGGCTTTTATTGCGCAGGCTTGCATCTGCAAGAATAACCAGGAAAAAGAACAACAGGGGGAGGATAAACCACCAACAGAATAAGGAAGCAATCAGTAGAAAGGCAACACCCAAAGTAAATACCGCTGGCAACGCATGTACTAATTTCAGCGTGCCCGGGTGCCTTTTGTTCAGGTTGATCCTTGCAATACCTGAATTGTGTACCTGTTTAAAAAACTGCCGGAAAGTAGACCTGCGTTTATGATACACAAAGGCGGCTTTGATCAATCTTGTTTTAAACCCATTGCTAAGAATGCGGATACTCATATCGATATCTTCCCCGAAACGGATCTTGGCAAAACCACCGGTTTTTTCAAATACCTCTTTGGAATAACCCATATTGAAGCTTCTCGGAAAAAATTTATCCATCTTTTCTCCGCCACCGCGAATGCCACCGGTGGTGATGACCGAGGTCATCGAATAATTGATGGCCTTCTGGAAATCAGTGAAGTTTTCATGGGCTGCATCAGGTCCGCCAAAAGCATCTACGTATTGTTGCTGCAGGGACTGGTAAACAGCAGCTGTATAGCCTTCCGGGATCACGCAATCGGAGTCCAGGAAAATAAAATAAGTTCCCTTCGCCCTTTCTGCACCATAATTCCGGCTTTGTCCCGGCCCGGAATTCGGCTTGGTATAATAACTGATTTGCAGCTTATCCGCATACCGGTCTACGACCTCCGCACAAGGTATTGCAGAGCCATCTTCAACGATGACTACTTCAAAATTTTTATTGCTTTGCAGCAAAAGACTGCTCAGCAATTCTTCTACTTCCTGGGGGCGGTTGTAAACCGGTACGATCAATGATAAGTAAAGGCTCATTTTATGTCTTGGTAATTAGAAGGCGGCATTACCCGGCGTTCTCGGGAATGGGATCACGTCGCGGATGTTGGTCATACCCGTAATGAATAACACCATACGCTCAAAACCAAGGCCGAAGCCCGCATGCGGTGCTGTACCGAAACGACGGCTATCGAGGTACCAGTACATTTCTTCATGTGGAATCTCCATATCGTTCATACGGCTTTCTAATACCTCTAAACGCTCTTCTCTTTGCGAACCGCCTACGATCTCGCCAATACCAGGCGCCAGGATATCCATAGCTGCAACGGTTTTGCCGTCATCATTCAGGCGCATGTAAAACGCTTTGATATCCTTAGGATAATCCGTAACGATCACCGGTTTTTTGAAATGCTTTTCTACCAGGAAACGCTCATGCTCGCTTTGCAGGTCGATCCCCCAGGAAACATCATATTTAAATTGCTTCTTCTGGTAAGGCTTGGACTGTAACAAAATATCGATCGCTTCGGTATAAGTAATGCGCTCAAATTTATTGTCGATAACGAAGTTCAGCTTATCGATCAAGTTCATTTCACTGCGTTCATTAGCCGGTTTTTGCTTTTCTTCATTGATCAGGCGCTCTTGCAGGAAAGCAAGGTCTTCCTTATTGTTATCCAGCACGTATTTGATCACGTATTGCATAAACTCCTCTGCCAGGTTCATGTTGTCCTGCAGGTCGTTGAAGGCTACTTCTGGCTCTACCATCCAGAACTCGGCTAAGTGACGCGCGGTATTTGAATTTTCTGCACGAAAAGTCGGACCGAAAGTATATACTTCACCTAAAGCCATAGCTGCCAATTCTGCTTCCAGCTGGCCGCTTACCGTAAGGTTGGTGCTTTTGCCAAAGAAATCTTCGGAGAAGTCGATAGTGCCGTCTTCTTTTCTGGGCGGGTTGTCAAAAGGTAAAGTGGTTACCCGGAACATTTCACCGGCGCCTTCTGCATCAGAAGCCGTAACGATAGGCGTATGCAGGTATACAAACCCTTTTTCATTAAAGAATTTATGAATAGCGAAGGCGATACTGTTGCGCACGCGGAATACCGCTCCGAAAACATTGGTCCGGAAACGCAGGTGGGCGATTTCTCTTAAATATTCCAGGCTTGGGCGGTTTTTCGCCTGTAATGGGAATTGTTCCGGATCACAGCTTCCTAAAACTTCCACTTTAGTCGCAATGATTTCTACTTTTTGGCCTTTTCCCTGTGAAGCGATAACCTTTCCTTCGATACTTAAAGCAGCACCGGTCTGGATATTTTTCAATAAAGCCTCATCATTGTTTTCGTTAATCACGACCTGTACATTGTCTATAATGGAACCGTCGTTCAGGGCGATGAACTGGTTGTTACGGAAAGAGCGTACCCAACCTTTCACGACTACTTCATAATCCAGTTTGTCGCTTAATAGAATATCTTTAATTTTCGTTCTCACGATATAATAATTTTACTATGTATTAAATTTTTTGCAAAGGTAAAGTTTCAGGGACGAATTATCAATTACGAATTGAGCGAATTATAAATTAGGGCAACAATTGTTAAGCATATAAATAGGTAATAAAGCCTGTCATTACAGCAGTGATTGAAAAAGATAAGATCATATCTTGTTTATTTATGGAAAAAACTGCTCTTACATTTTTACGATTTATAGTATAAATCAAGCCTGTGAGTAATAAAATAGCGCAAAGCAGGGTATAAATGGGCCAGTTCCATTTTAGAGAAAAAACTATGGCAGTGAATCCGGAAATAAGGGAATAATTCAGGAAGATTTCCAATAACCACCATCCCGATTTTTTTCTTTTATAAAACAAAACGGTTGCAACCGGGAGTACTAATAATGGGAGCAAAGAAACTACCGTTGCCAGGTCCCAGTGCGCAGTACTATCGGTCAACATAAACTGTATCATATCAAATTCGTTGTATAAATAGAATAAGCATAAAATGAAACAGGTTACAGAAACCGTTTTAATTATTTTATCTGCGGAAAGCGCTTCTTTTTGTACCGGGTTTAAGTTGTCCGCAATAGTTTGTCCTATGCTTTTTACTTTTTGTTCAATTTCTTTTTTTCGCTCCTCTTTTCGTAGTTGTTTTAATTGTCCGGCTTCAAGTTCATCCTGAGCTATACGCATTTCCTCTTCTGATAAGTTCCTGCGCTCTAGTATTTCTTTTGCGGTATGGATCGCTTTTTCCTGGTAACGATGCGGGTTGCTAATAATGTTTAACAACTCGGCGTTTGAAAAGGTGTTGAACTTCTCTGTAAATTCCATAGTCAATGTTTAAGCGTAGTAATTTAAAAATGATCAATTACAAATCGAGCAAGTCTTTAAGTTGGAGTAATTTTTGGGGAATACCACAGGCAGAATAATCAGCCGTCAGTAACTTTTTATTAATTGGCTTAATGAGCTTCCACTCTTTATCATCCCATATCTGTTGGAACCAGGGATATTTTACAGGGCAAAGCGCCAGCCAATCTTCAATCCACGAACTGCTCAGCCATTTCGTATCCTCAGGCTCAATGCGTTCAATAAGCGCCAATATCCTTGGTTTTAGAATTTCGCTCATCGTCTTGTCCCAGCCACCATTCTTTTCATCTGCTACAATTTCCAAGGTAATCCACCTGAAGATTGTAGCCCAGTTTTCGTTGCGTTTTGCAGCCAGGCGTTTTATCTGGCCCGGCCAGCCATCACTGCTGTAAAATATTTTATACTGATCGGTAAGCCGCTGACGGATTTGTTCAATAAAGCCGGTATCTTGCTTTTTTCCATGTTCATATCCATGGATGAAACTGGGTATGTTATATTCATCCACTGGGTACACATACATCCCGATATAGGTAATAAAAGTTAGCAGCTTGTATTTGTCAGTTTTATTCATGGCAAGATGAATTTTGCTTCCGATTAAAGTAAAGCTTACCGATAGTAAGTGATCCATTTCATTGGATAATATCCCTTTTCATCCGTATAGCCGCGGATTCTTTCTTTAAGCCTGTATTTACCATAAACCCTTTTCATTTTTACCTTTTTACCACTTTTTACAAAAGTGTTACTATCCGTAAACCAATGGATAATATAATCGTTGCAATGATCCTGACCCGGGTTTATGAAAAGAGAGGGTACTGAGTCTGAAAAATTAACTAAGCCGATGTTTCCACCGCTATAAGGGATTATATAGCTGCCTGTTTGCTCGTCTTCGTACACGGTGTCCTTATAAACAACTTTTGTATACCATTCCGCCTGATTCGTCCCGATATCACGGATCATAATTTTTACTGAATCCGAATGGCCCCTATTCATTGACTTAGTGATAACAGGAGCCGAAATAGAGTCAAATACGAATTTGATATGATTACCAGTTCTTCTATATGTGCCTACACCGACTTCCGAACCGGTACAATGACCGTAAGCATACCTGAATGTATGCTTACGGTCATTTAAAGCAAAGCACTTACTATACATTGAGGAACCGATTTCGCACATTTTTACTTGGGCGACAACCAGTTTTGATAAAAAAATCAGTAGAATACAGAGGAGTACAGGCTTCATTTGATGATTATTTGTAAGCTTACTTTCGTTCCACCCATTCAATCAAATCCCGGATGGCCACAGAAGCTACCGCACCGCCAAAAGCCGCCGGCACATAAGAGATCGTACCATAAAAAGACTTCTTGAAATTAGTACCATCCGTCAGCATCATGGATTCATATACCGGGCGCTCATCTGAGTAAACTACTTTCACGTTTTTGCGAATATCCTTCTTCTTCAAACGCTTGCGCACTTTCATTGCGAAAGGACAGTTGTACGTTTTAGAAATATCGGTCACTTTTAATTTGGTCGGGTCGAGTTTGCCACCGGCACCCATTGAGCTGACAAAAGGAATACCACTTTTATAAGCAATCTCGATAAAGGTCAGTTTGGGCGTAAGACTATCAATGGCATCGATAAAATAATCCGGTTTTTCTTCCATGAGCTTTGCTACCATTTCAGGAGTAATAAACTCTTTGATCACCGTTAATTCCAGCTCCGGGTTGATGGCCTTTAAGCGCTCGGCCATAATGTCTGCTTTGGATTCCCCATGATTGGTAGCCAAAGCCGGTAATTGCCGGTTACGATTGGTAGGGTCCACCACATCTCCATCAATAATGGTCATTTTGCCCACACCGGCACGGCATACAAACTCTGCCGCATAAGAACCCACACCTCCTAAACCTACTACCATCACATGGCTTTGGATCAATTTGTCCAGGGCTTTGTCCCCGATCAGGAGTGCGGTCCTCGACAACCAACTTTTATCTTGCATTGTTAAATACTTTTTGAAAATTATGCTTAACCTGCAAAATAAGGGATTCTACCCCAATTTTTTTGAGTTCAGCAGCTCTTTTATATACGGTACCAATCTCCAGGTCGGCCCGGTCATCGGTTTCAAAAAACAGCCGATCAGTAGGTAATGCGGTAAAAACCGCTTCAAAAGCCGGGTTAAATACAGCTGCGCCTACAGATAAATAAAATCCCTGGTCCAATAGCATCTGTGCGATGCGCAAATTTCTGTTGAAGCCATGGAAAATTACCGGCACTTTTGCGGCACTCAGCAGATGGATACATTCGCTGTAAGCACGCACGCAATGAATGATCAGGGGTTTTCCCAGCCTGTTAGCCAACTCTATTTGCTCCCGGAAAATGTTTTCCTGTAAGGACCATTCTGTATCGCATAGCTTATCCAGACCACACTCGCCAATCGCTAAAACATTTCTTTGAGCCGCAAAGGATTCCAGTTGTGCATAGCTTGCTTGCTCAGGGTATCTGGGGTGTATACCCAGGCTGCAGCAGGGTACTGTTCCGGACTGTTCAAAAGCTGCATAAAAATTAATGATGGCATTTTGATCAGCCAGGTTATGGGTATGGAGATTAATAAAATGCTGCATTGGGAAGATGCGTTGAAATGAACGGTTTAAAACTAAGCAAAAATATCAGGATTAAATTACTTTAACGAAGGTGTCTAAAAAGGGTACAAAATTTGTCATCCTGAGTTTATCGAAGGGTAGACAAATTTGATACTCCATTCTTGCCGCATTTCGACGGAGCTCAATGTGACAAGAATCTTAGCTTTTTAGACACCACCTAATGATATTCGGGAAATGCTTATTTTTATTTTATCTTAGCCCCATTATGAAGAAAATGTTGCATCAGAGCGGCCTTATGGTTGTTTTGGGAATTATTCTTTTGACTTATCTCTTATTGCCCAATAATAACCTGTCTTCAGATAGTTATGGTTATGCAACGGGCATTAAGAGTGGTGCGGACCTGTTTTCGCCACACCATTTGTTATACAATTGGCTATATCATTATTTATCCCTGCCGGTAAAGGCCTTGTTCCCTGGTGTGGATATCCTTAAGCTTTGTACCTTATTCAATACCTTTTTTGCCATTATCGCATTGTATGTATTGTCCAAAATACTGGAATTATTGAGGGTGGCAACGGTTCAAAGGTATTTATGGATCCTATTCGCCGGTTTTTCATTCGGCATCTGGCGCTTTAGTCTTGAGAACGAAAGTTATATACTCTCTATGTGCTGTTCTCTTGCCGGTAGCTATTATTTGTTGCAATATGCTGTTGCAAATAAAAGAATCCGCTATGTATTCCTGTCAGGTTTTTTCAGCATGCTGGCGGTTTTGTTCCACCAGATCCATATGTTTTGGTGGCTGGGCTTGTTTGCGGGCATTTTATGGCATTATCGTTCTTTCCGGCTTTCTTTTTCTTATGCCTGCACCGCACTGCTGGTCCCTTTAGTATACATCCTGGTTTTTGTAACTACGCAGGAGGAAACCTTAAGTATACGTTCATTCTGGACCTATATTTTATACGACTATTATCATGGCAATGCCAGTCAGACCTTCGCCGCTAAACAATATATCATGTTTGTGGGTGTTGCTATCGTGAGAACCTTTTTGCAGGTTTACCCTTATATGCTTATCCTGCTTAAACAACATTGGCTGTATTTTGTCCCTTTGCTTGCGGTACTTGGCTGGTTTGTGTTGCTAATAAGAACCTGGGTAAAAAGGAAAAAGCTGGTTTATAGACAACAGTTTCCCGGGGAGCAGTCCTGGTTGATGAATACTCATGGGTTTGTGCTCTGTTTACAGCTTGGTTTTGCTTTTTACTCCAATGGCAATGCCGAGTTTATGATTATGACGCCTGTATTATTGGCGATCTGTATCGCGCCAAAGTGGAAGATAGCCGGTCCTGCTTTCGGTGGGTTGGTAGGGACCATGTGGTTGTGGAACCTGGTTTATGCGGCATTCCCGATGTACCATTACAACCTGATCAACCAAAAGGAAAAAGTAAATTATATGAAACAACATCCTGATGCGCGCTTCATCTCCTTTACTAACCTGATAGAGAATCAAAATGAATACCTGGGTGGTGATAATACCAGGTTTTATACGGATGATAAACTCACACCTCAGCTACTGGCTAGTTGGGTAGATAGCGGCTACAATATCATAACAGATATGCCTGACGACCACAAAATCCTGAGCCGGGGTTCCTTCGCAGAGAAAAATCTGAAGGAGGAAATATGGAAGCAATATTACCTTGAAAAGGTGCATACTACCCATACCCTTTATGGGGATTTACATTTATATAAAGTGTATTCACAACCCGTTCCGTAATTAAATCAGAATAGGGTAATACATTGTTTTTTGATATTTTACAAATTTGTTGTAAGTTCGCCGACTTAAATGTATTATAATTTAACATAAAATGGCACAAACTTCAAGAAATAAACCCGGCGTAGAAGAATTTGGCACATCCGGCAATACCGGTTCTGGTGATCTGACCATGTTTAAAATGCAGGATTCTTTTGACAAGAACAAGAAGTTAATTATCGGATTAATCGTTGCGGTACTGGTATTGGTAGGCGGCTACTTCGGCTATAAATACCTGGTTCAGGCTCCTAATGAAGAAAAAGCAAACCGTGCTTTATTTAGAGTTCAGGACTGGTTTGAAGCAGATTCTTCCAACTTAGTGATCAACGGAGACGGGCAAACTCCCGGCGCTTTAAATATCGTTAAGAAATATTCAGGAACAGATGCGGCGAACTTAGCCAAATACTATTTGGGTATGAGCTACCTTAAATCCGGAGACGCTAACAATGCGATTAAATACCTGGGAGAGTTTGATGGTAAAGGTACCGTAGTGGGTAATCTGGCCAACGGAGCATTAGGGGATGCTTACATGGAAACCGCTAAGCTGGATAAAGCACTGGAATACTATAAAAAAGCCGCGGCTAACGAAAATGATCAATACACTTCTGCTTTATACACTTTCCGTGCCGCTTTAGCAAATGAAAAGGCAGGAAAAACGGACGAAGCTAAAAAGCTGTATAAAGAAATAAAAGAAAAATACCCGATGAGCCAGCAAGCTTCGGAGATCAATAAATACTTAGCCAGGACAGGTGAACTTACTATTGATTAATTAGGTATTCAAACATATTGGAAAGTGACCGGTTATAAACCGGTCACTTTTTTTATTATAGTTATTGCTGTGTTGATTACTTCATGGGAGGAGTGGTGCTCAGGATATTTAACAGAAAATAGAGGGCTAAAAGCTAGAATTCTTGTCCCATTGAGCTTTCGAAATGCAGCAAGAATTGAGCCTAAAATGTGTCATCCTGAGCCAGGTCGAAGGGTCGACGGAGCTCAATAGGACACATTTGGTTACCTTTTTTAGAAACCACCTTTCTGTAAGAAAAAGTGGGAGCTTAAAACTAATTATAAGCGGGCACTCCTTAATCGCAGGGAATTCGCGATAACAGAAACAGAACTAAAGCTCATGGCTACAGCGGCCAGCATCGGTGACATCAATAAGCCAAAGAAAGGATACAATAAACCGGCAGCCACAGGAACGCCTAAGGTATTGTAAATAAAAGCAAAGAACAGGTTCTGTTTAATATTCCGCATTACTTTATGGCTGAGTACTTTCGCTTTCAGAATGCCATTCAGATCTCCTTTTAATAAAGTGATGGCAGCGCTTTCTATGGCCACATCCGTACCGGTGCCCATCGCAATGCCTACGTTGGCCTGTGCCAGGGCTGGTGCATCATTGATACCATCTCCGGCCATAGCTACGATCTTACCTTCTGCCTGTAATCTTTTTATTTCATTGAGTTTATCTTCCGGCAAACATTGAGCTTTAAAATGCGGTAAACCTAATTCCTGTGCTACTGCTTTTGCGGTCAGCTCATTATCCCCGGTCAGCATCATTACGTCTATTCCTTGTCCTATCAGGCTTTGAATAGCTTCCCGGCTGCTTGTCTTGATCGCGTCTGAAATAATTACATAAGCGGCCAGTTGACCATTTACAGCAAGGTAGGAAACCGTTTTTCCTTTCGCTTGTAACCGGGCTACCTCATTTTTTACAGCATCATTGAGGGTAGCATTTACTTGTTGCATTAGTTTATCATTACCCAGCGCTATTTGCTTAGCTTCTACGATTCCCGTAACGCCCTTTCCGGTAACGGACTCAAACAGGCCCACAGAGGGTATAAAGAGGCCTTCTTTTTGTGCAAACTGGTTAACGGCCATCGCCAAAGGATGTTCTGAATTCTGGTTGACGGCCGCAGCATAGCGTAAGCTGGCATTACGGTCCCATTCCCCTACGGGTACGAGCTCTTCCATTGATGGTTTACCTTCAGTAAGGGTTCCGGTTTTATCTACAATAAGCACATCTACTTTATTCATGGTCTCCAGGGCTTCTGCATTTTTGATCAGCACGCCATTTTGTGCGCCCTTACCTACACCCACCATCACCGACATAGGCGTGGCCAGGCCTAAAGCACAGGGACAGGCTACAATCAATACCGCAAGCGCATTAGCCATACCAAAGAGATAGCCTTCTTGACCTCCGAATATTGCCCAGACAACTAAGGAAAGCACCGCGATAGTGATCACGGCAGGGACAAAATACCGGGCTACGGTATCGGCCAGTTTTTGAATAGGAGCGCGGGAGCGGCTGGCCATATTGACCATCGCTATTATTTGCGCCAGCAGGGTTTCATCACCCACTTTCTCGGCTTTCATCAGGAAGCTTTTATTGCCATTGATGGTTCCAGAGCTCACCTTATCATGGACTGTTTTTTCTACAGGAATAGGTTCGCCGGTGATCATAGATTCGTCGATGCCGGAGCCGCCTTCTATAATTACCCCATCCACCGGGATACGTTCCCCGGGTTTTACTCTTAATATATTGCCTGCTTTAATGTCTTTAAGCTCAATTTTTACCTCCTGCCCATTTAGTAAGGCAGTAGCTTCGGTCGGGGCGAGTTGTAGCAAAGCTTTAATGGCAGAGCTCGTCTGGTGGTGGGCCCGGGCCTCCATTACCTGGCCCAGTAAGACCAGGGTAAGAATTACGGCAACCGCTTCAAAATAAAGGTGCACACCCCCATGATGGTCTTTAAACTGTTCCGGGAAAAGATCAGGGAACAATAGGCCTGCAATGCTAAAAATAAAAGCGGCCCCGGCACCCAGTCCTATAAGGCTGAACATGTTTAAGTGGCCGCTGCGAAAGGAGTTCCAGGCCCGGATAAAAAATATCCAGGCCGCGTAAAATACTACAGGCAGGGTTAACCCAAATTGCACCCAGTTAGATACAGCCTGTGGCACCGTTCTTTGTATCCACCCCCCTTCGATCATGCCGCCCATAGAGAGTATAAAAATCGGCAGGGTAAAACAGAGGGCTACAATAAACTTTTTCCGCAGGTCCAGGTAACTGGTATCTACAGTTGCCTCACCGGTTTCTACAGGTACCAGGCTCATGCCGCATACCGGGCAATCCCCGGGTTTGTCATAGGTCTTGTCCCCTTCACATTGCATCGGGCAATAATAGCCGGAACCAGTAATTTTAGGCTTAGGCGTCGCATGGGTGGTATTCATCCCCTGCTTGACTATTGCTATACTTTGTCCTGCAGGTAACTTTTTCAGGTGCATCTTGCATACCGGGCAGCGGCCTTCGGCATCATATAATTTATCGCCTTCACAGAACATCGGGCAGTAATATTTGTCAGTATCATAAACCTGGTGGTCCTGCTTAGTAATAGGTAACGCAGTGGGTGCGTCTTCGTGGTGGTGATGATGATGATGGTCCTGGTGATAGGCTTCGGCCTCTGCTTCATCCAGTTCATCAATCGTGTAATCGCCTTCCCTGGACAGGACTTCTTTGAACGTAGCCAATGGAATATCTTTCGGGGCCTCAATGAGGGCTATGCCGGGTTTGAGCTGCACCTTTGCGCTAACTCCGGGTAATGTATTTAAAGCCTGCTCAACGGTGCTTCTGCAACCATTACAGGTCATACCTGCTATTTTAAAATGTTTTTTCATAATGCTTAGCAATTCTGCTTATTGCAAAACTACTAGCATTGGGATATTAAATTGTTACGTTAATCAGGGGAGTTATTACAAGATTTTAGTAGGAAACCGGTAGAGAATATGTTTATTTTTGCGTCCGGATATGAGTCAATATATAAAAGTTGTTTTTTTAATACTATCTATAGTAATCAGTAGTGGTGTGATTGCCCAACCTGCATTCAAACTTTCTGGATATTCCTACGCTGTATTGGAAGAGTAAGTGATACCATAAAAATGCAGGTAAAAGTATATGATAAAGATTCCGTTTTGCTTTTCGATACTTTATGGAACTATAGAAATACGCCTGTTTCGATGATGGTAACTGCTTATGATCAGAACGGTAATAAGAAAAGCAGGTACACAAAAGCCGGGAATAAATTTGAGCAAAATACTTTATTCCTAAGAGATTCAGAAGGCAGGCTTATCGAGCAAGTGGTTACGGGATCAGATTCTTTCCGATTAAAAACGATTTACCAGTTTGACGATCAGGGAAGGGTAGAAAAAACTTATCTGGTTTCGGGTCCGTTTAAAAATAGATACTTCAAGTCTGTGGTGAGACATTACTATAATGAAAAAGGCCAGGAAATAGCACAGGAAGCATATGTGGGTAAACAACTTCGGAGCACAGAAAGAAAAGAATATGATGAGCAGGGGCGTATCATTAAATGGACTTCATCTGAACCTGGTTCAAGTGAAAAGATCCGTGAACACTTTGAGTACGATAGTAATGGGTCAATTTTACAACAGACCCATTACGTAAATGATACTTTAGACTTTATACAAGATAACAAATGGTCTGGGATGCTACCGGAACGTTCACAGGTGCAGTATTATCTCAAAAGTTGGGCTGTTGAGCATATCTTTTACCGAAGGGAGTCAATTCAATAAACCAGGTATAAAAGGAGCAGCTTTATAAGGCATGTTTATATTGTAAAACAATCAATTAACAAAAAATGATAAAATTGTATTTGATTGTGCCCTAAATTTGAATTCTAATTTAAAAAATAGCAATGAAAAAGATATTAATGTCTGCTGCAATCTTAGTTGCAGGATTAGCAATCGCAGATAAAGCTGCTGCCCAGGAAATCAAATTCAAGAAAGATACGCATGACTATGGTACCGTAAAGTATGATGGTAATGGCGAAGGCGCTTTCGAATTTAAAAATACAGGGAAAGCTCCGCTGATTATTTCCAATGCACAAGGTAGCTGCGGTTGTACGGTTCCTGAATGGCCAAAAGAGCCGATCAAGCCGGGTAAATCTGCAGTAATCAAAGTAAAATATGATACTAAGCGCCCTGGACCGATCAATAAGACTATTACCGTGACTTCCAACGCGAAAGCAGAACCGACTAAAGTTTTAAAAATTATCGGTACAGTAGAAAATCAAAAATAATTTTTTTAGCATATTATTTTTTGAAGAGACCTGGCATTCGCCAGGTCTCTTTTTTGTTTTTAATCAATCTAAGGTGACGGTAAACCTTATTGTAATAAGTATTCGCTAGATTTGTTGTTCATTTAAACCTGAACTAATGAGCAGAATTCTATTTTACAGCATTTGTTGTTTGTGTTTATGGCCTTCGCTTTCCCGGGCACAAAAGGAGATCTCCATCGGGTTAAAGGGTGGATTAAGTATTCCTAATCTTTCTGCCGGGGAAACCAGGAATGATTGGAATAAAGATTATATAAGCCGCATCGGGCCTAATTTCGGGGCTTTCGTGGAAATCGGCCTGGGCCGCAAATTTTCCCTGGTACCGGAGCTGATGTTTTCCGGTCAGGGCGGTCGCCGCAATACGGTCCAGCCCATGACGATACCTGAAGAGTATGTAGCTGTATTCCAAACTGTATTTAATACCAGCAATGATTACGTGTTCGCCAACCTGGAAAACGTTTCCCGGATTAACTACCTGCAATTGCCGATCCATATTAAATTCGCGCAACCCATAGCATTAAAACACAAGCTTGCTGTTTTTATCCAGGCCGGACCATATATAGGTTATATGGTTAGTGCCAAGCAAATTGTGACATCAGAAAACTTACGCGTTTATTCCAGCGCTGATCCTCAATCAGAGATTGACCCACAATATGTGCATACCTTTTTCGGGAGTTCGGTCGATACCATTATCGAAGCAAAAAAGGATTTGTACGCCTGGAACTATGGCGTATCCGGTGCTCTTGGGTTTTCTTATCAATTAAAGAAAGGGAAAATCAGCCTGGAAGGCGGCGGTAATTACGGCTTCAGGTATATCCAGAAAGGCGACGATCATGGTAAGAACCGGATCGGGGCGGGTGTAGTGATGCTGGGCTATAGCTACCCACTGTGCTCGCGTAAAAAAGCATAAGCGCACCCTTTTATTTTTCAAATATTTATTGACTAAAATATATTCATGAATCCAGCTAAGCATACCCCCTTTTTTGAATCAAAAGTATTAGGACATCCAGCCGGCTTATTTGTTTTGTTCTTTACAGAAATGTGGGAACGTTTCTCTTTCTATGGAATGCGTGTGCTATTGATCAACTTCCTGACCATGGCGATTGTCGGTTCCAACCCCGGTTGGGAGTGGACCGCTAAAAATGCCGGGATCCTTATGGGTACTTATGCCAGTATGCTTTACCTTACGCCAATTATTGGCGGTGTGATCGCCGACCGTTACCTGGGCTATACCCGCGCGGTTATCATAGGTTGTATCCTGATGACCCTGGGTCATGCCTGTATGGCCGTAGAAACCAAAGCCGGTATGTATGGTGGCTTGGGTCTGCTGATTTTGGGAACAGGATTTTTTAAACCCAATATCACTTCGATCATCTCCCAGATGTATAAAGACCTCCCTGAGAAGAAAGACGGTGCTTATACCATTTTCTATATGGGTGTTAATGCCGGTGCGTTTTTTGGTATGATGCTTTGCGGTTACCTGGCCGAGAAGGTAGGCTGGTCCTGGGGCTTTGGCCTGGCAGGTATCTTTATGCTTTTAGGTTGTCTGCAATTCTGGTTGGCCCAACCTTTGTTTGGCAGTATTGGCGCAAAACCACAGAAGAAAACTATTGAGCAAATCCAGGAGGAAGCCAATAAGCAGGACTATAAACCGAATCCTTTTACCGTCATGGATAAAGTGCTTATCGCTATTTGTGCCCTAATGGGATTTCTCTACCTGATCAACGATTTCCTGTCGAATATTGAAGGGATCAGGCTGTTACCTGAAGCCCTGTTTTTTCCAAAAGAGATATTATCCGGCCCCGTTGTATTCATTCTAATAGGCCTGGCCTTATTCCTGGTGCTGGTGATCAGCCGGATATTGCGTTATGATAATGTACTCCGCGACCGGATGTTCGCTGTTATTCTCTTTGTATTCTTTACCGTATTTTTTGTTTTATCCTTCGAGCAGGGAGCGAGTTCCCTGGTGATTTTCGCAAGGGACTATACCGAGCGGGTATTTACCGGCTCTGCAGCAACTACTTATAATGTTATAAATACTTTATTGACCGTAATCCCATTGATCTTCATCACCTGGGTATTGTTTAAGTTATTCCGGCAAACCTTTAAAAAGATCGCGATCTCCAATATTATTTTGGGTGTAGCCTTCGTAGGTATCTGGGGTATCGTGATCTGGATGCTGAACCGGGACTACTCCAGCCATGCTTACGAGGTAAGCTATGAAGTCGTAAAATATCCGGCACTGGATGATAAAGGCATGCCGGTATTGGATAAAGAACAAAAGCCGGTTTTTAAATATACTTATCAATCGGATGCAGGAAAAGAAATTGCCAATGGTACTTTGGAAACCCGTAAAGAAACCATAGCCACTACCGAAGCTTTAAATGTAGGCGCAGTTATCCCGCTGCATGAAGAAGGCGGTAAGCCGGTTTACCTGAACCCGGAATTACAGGAGAAGGTACAAGGTCAATACCGGGAACAGGGCAAGGCTTCTAAAATTGGTACGGCAACCATAACCGGGCTCAAAGACGGGCAAGTGGAAATCACCACATCCTGGTTCTCCATCCTGAACTCATTTTTTATCATTGTATTTGCCAGCCTTGTGGGTAAACTCTGGGAAACCCGGTTCAACCCTCCTGCACCGGTAAAGTTCGGCATGGGGCTGATCATTACCGCTATCGGTTTTGCGTTCCTGGCCTATGGTTCCAGTGCAATCCCTGTGGGCGCTGAGGCGGGTATCGTGCGGGTAAGTATGATCTGGCTGGTGCTGGCTTATTTATTTCATACCCTTGGCGAACTCTGTATACAGCCGGTAGGCTTAAGCTATGTGAGCAAGTTGGTTCCGGGTAAAATGATCGCTTTTATGTTCGGGATGTGGTACCTGGCTATTGCTATTGGTAACAAACTGGCTGGGACATTGGGCGGACAAATTGAAGAGATCAAAAAAGAACACAGTATGTCTACCTTCTTTTTGATCTTTACGATTGTACCGATCGTAGCCGGTCTGGTTCTTATTTTCCTTACCCCGGTGATCAAGCGCTTAATGCATGGGATCAAGTAGTCAAAAATATTTTTTAGTGCCCGTTAAACAATTGATCCTGGCGGAAGTCAAAACAAAATTGTTTAACAAAAATTAACACTGTTTGGATTTTTCCTTAATTTAGGCAGTTATTTCTTCATTTAACCTAAAATCTGAGTATGTCAGCAGTTGCGTCGAGCCCGAAGAAGGGGCATCCTAAAGGTCTCTACCTTTTATTCTTCACAGAGATGTGGGAGCGGTTTAGTTATTATGGTATGCGTGCCATTTTAATTCTTTATTTGACCAAGAAGTTATTTGAAGGTGGTTTAGGAATGGACCCTGCAGAGGCAACCCTGCTGTATGGATACTTTACAGGTTTAGTTTATTTTACCCCATTGATCGGGGGCTGGCTGGCCGATAAATATTTAGGCAAGCGGATGGCCATCACTATTGGTGGTATCACCATGATGTTCGGGCAATTTGCCTTATTTGCCATGACCAATATGACGGGCCTTTATATCGGCTTGTTTTTGCTGATCATAGGTAACGGCTTTTTCAAACCAAATATCTCTACCCTGGTAGGCGGACTTTATAAAGACGGAGATGATCGCAGAGACTCTGCATTCTCCATCTTCTATATGGGGATTAACCTGGGAGCACTTTTAGCACCGTTCGTGATCGGGTATTTTACGGATAATTTATTTTCAACCACTAATGCTGACGGTACGATTGCTTATGGCTACCGTTATGGTTTCCTGGCTTCAGGGGTCGGTATGTTGTTAGGACAATTAGTATTTAATGGGTTTGCTCAAAAGTATTTGGGCGAATTGGGCAAGAAGCCGGTGACTAATAAAACAGCGGCTAGCAGTGAAGAAACGGAATCTGCAATATCTGTAAATCCGCAAACCGGTGAAAAACTCGATAAAGCTAAAGAAGGACAAAGGGTTACCGTAATCTTCATCTTATTTGCTTTTGCTGTTTTCTTCTGGGCTGGATTTGAGCAGGCTGGTTCTTCTTTATCTCTTTACACAGATAAGTTTATCGACAGAAGGGTAGGTGGATTTGAGATCCCAACTTCCTGGTTCCAATCAGTAAACCCGATTTTCATTGTTACTTTAGCCCCATTATTCGCGATCTTCTGGAACTCAAGGTTAGGTAAAAAATTATCAACACCTGTTAAAATGGGTGTAGGTATGATCATCTTAGGCCTTGGCTTCTTATTTATGCTAGGTGCAGTAGGCGAGAGAGTTGCCAATGGTAATATCGCTGATGAGAGCAATAAAGCCGCTTTAATGTGGTTGATCATGACCTATTTGCTACACACCATCGGTGAGTTGTGTTTGTCTCCTGTAGGGCTTTCTGTAGTAACTAAATTATCACCGCCAAAACTGGCTTCCATTTTAATGGCCGTATGGATGTTATCTTCTTCTGTAGCCAACTTTATCGGTGGCTACCTGGCCTCTATCGTGGAAACTTTAGGTGCCGGTGAAGTATTTACTTACATCGCCGGTTTTGTAATGGTATGTGGCTTACTATTAATATTATTGAATAAAGTGATCATGAAAATGATGCACGGAGTAAGATAAAAACAAATACTTTTAATCACCGGATGGAAATCCGGTGATTTTTTCTTTTCTAAAATAAAAATATTATGGAAGCTCAGTCTTTGGAACAGATCAGGAACTTTGAGGGGAAATATCCCAAACAACTCTGGTATTTGTTTTTGATCGAAATGTGGGAGCGGTTCTGTTTCTATGGTATGCGTGGTATCCTGACCATCTTTATGGTCGGCCAGCTGGGCATCCTGGAAAGTGAAGCCAATCTTAAATATGGTGCCATACAGGCATTCGTTTATGCCTTTACTTTCCTGGGTGGGATATTCGCCGATAAAATTCTTGGATTCAAAAGGTCCCTGGTATTCGGTGGTATTGTTATGATCCTGGGCAACCTGATTATAGCATTAAATCCACACGATTACTTCTATTACGGCATTACGCTATCGATTATCGGTACCGGATTTTTCAAGCCGAATATCTCTTCGATGGTGGGTGAATTATATCATGACAACGATCCCAGAAGAGACGCAGGCTTTGGTATGTTCTATGCCGGTATCAATGTAGGGGCTTTGCTGGGTGGCGCATTGTGTGTTTACCTCGGCAAATATGTTTCCTGGAGCGCGGCATTTGGTGTGGCGGCATTCGTGATGCTAATCGGGTTGATCACTTTTGCGATTACCAGGAAGTCTCTGGGCGTCATTGGGGATTCTCCTTTGCTGAGCCTGCCAAAAGCGACGCGTACTACAAGAGAAGTTTTGGTCTATATTGCTTCTATCATCTGCATTCCTTTGATCCTGGTCATGGTGCAGAATACAGACTATACCGATCGCTTTATGTATACCATTGCCCCGGTAGCCATCATTTATTTCCTTATCGAAACCTTCAAGGTGAAAGACCGCTCAGCGCAACTAAAGCTATTGGCGGCATTTGTCTTTATCTTCTTCTATTTCGTGTTCAACGCGATATTTGAGCAAAGCGGGGGCTCCCTGGCCTTGTTTGCAGAGAAGAACCTAAGCCATACATTCTGGTTCTTTGAAATAGATCCTAACATTGTTAACAACAGTGCGAACTCACTATTCGTAATCATTTTAAGCCCGGTTATCGGTTTATTATGGCTTTGGCTGGCAAAGAAAAAGTTAGAGCCTAATACCATCATTAAATTCGGTATCGGCTTCCTGTTCTTGGCATTGTCCTTCTACATTTTTTATTGTACACGATTCTTCCATAATGGCAACGGGATCTCTTCTTTAGAGCTGTTTGCTTTCGGGTATTTTATTACCACGATAGGAGAGTTATGCCTGGGACCTATCGGGATGTCTACGGTGACTAAATTGTCTCCTAAAAGACTGACCGGTATGATGATGGGCTTATGGTTCCTGGCCAGTGCCTTTGGCCAGTTTGCCGCCGGGAAGTTAGGAGCTTCTATGGCTGTTGATAATCCGAATGCAAGCCTGGTGGACAAACTAATGTCTTATACAGATGGCTACTATCAATTGACTATGTATGCTATTGTTGCGGGTATCGTATTGATCCTGTTCTCTCCGGTAGTGAAAAAGATGATGCAGGGGGTAAAATAATTCACCTTGCACTACTAACTAAAAAAGGCTTCCAAAACGGAAGCCTTTTAATATTTTATTTAGCGCGCGGATTAGAATCTTTCCAAACCGTTGAAGAAGAAGTTGCCTTCGATCGCTGCATTTTCGTCGCTGTCAGAACCGTGTACGGCGTTTTCACCTATTGATTTTGCATACATTTTACGGATGGTACCTTCAGCTGCTTCAGCAGGGTTGGTAGCACCGATTAAGGTACGGAAATCAGCTACAGCATTATCTTTTTCCAGGATAGCTGCAACGATAGGACCGCTGCTCATGAAGTCAACCAGCTCTCCGTAGAAAGGACGCTCACTGTGTACTTCGTAAAATTTACCCGCAGAAGCTTGAGTAAGATGCGTATATTTCATCGCTACGATTCTGAAACCTGCTTCGTTGATTTTTGCTAAGATAGCACCGATGTGACCTGCAGCTACCGCATCAGGTTTGATCATCGTAAATGTTCTGTTAGTTGCCATAAAATGGTTTATACTTTTTCGGATTTGAGCCGCAAAATTAAAGAATTACACGGTACTCATTGCAGAAAAATGAATAATTTTTAATTAAATTAGTTCAGTACCGTAATGCCATGTGCTGTAAAACGCAGTTCTTCTTCCGGCTTATCGATCTTGTTGATCTCTTCATCAGATTTTTTCTGAGCTTTAGCTTTTTCTCTCAACTCATCGATACTGTGCGTTTCTACAAAAGCATCACCGCTTAGCAATACCTGTTTGCCTTTAGCGTCCATCGGTAAAAAGAAACCGTAGTCCTTCATTTTTACAAATACCTCTTTACCATCACCGATATCTACAGTAGCCCAGCATCCGCGCGCTTTACATACGCCGGTTACTGTGCCTTTAACCTGCATTCTTACCGGGTTTTCACCATTCAGTCTTTGTTTAAAATCTTTACCTTTTACCGTGTTTTTCTCTTCGATATTTTCACCGTACACCTGGCCTTTTACCGCTGATGGGGTAGCTTTTGACTCTTCAGTATGTTTATGTTGCGCCTGCGCCTGGAATGCCAGACCGGAAAGAGCGAAAACCGCTATGCTTAAAAACTTTTTCATTGATTTTTATTTAATAATGTTGAATGATTTACTTACTGCTGTGCAAAATTAAAGATTAAAACTTATGCAATGTGTGTTCCGGTGAATTTTTACACCTTATTTACACTTGCCCGCTAAGTCCAGGAGTGCAGCTTCATCGAAACCAACCACACAAACCTGGTTTTCCAGGGTAATTACCGGTCTTTTGATCATGCTGGTATTCGCCGCAAGCAGGGCTACTACAGCTTGCGCATTGGTGGCTGCTGCCTGTTCTTCAGGACTTAACTGCTTCCAGGTAGTCCCTTTTTTGTTCAGTAATACTTCCCAACTTACTTGTTTCACCCATTCATTTAAGAGGATTTTGCTAATGCCCTCTTTTTTATAATTATGAAAACTTACTTCAATCTCATGCTTTTTAAACCAGTCAAGCGTTTTCTTGATGGTATCACAATTGGGAATTCCGTAAACTATGGGTTGCATTTTTAAATTTTATGGGGGAAGAAAATAATTGAATTAATCAAAGGCTATACCTGCTTTCCTGGTAGCTTCACCATAAATTGAACACATCAGGGTGCTAAAAAGAGGGGTAAGCTGCTTGTTATACCAGTGCTTTGGTATGCAGGTAGTTTAAATAAAGCTGGGCACAAGCCATCGCATCAGAAAGGGCATCATGGTGATTTAACGGAATATTAAACCGTTCAGCCAGTGACTTAAGATTAGAGTTGAAGATCTTGTAAGTACAGGCGTGATTAAAAGGCGGTACCGGCATTTCATAAAACGAAAGCGTCTTTTTTAAACAGGTAACGTCAAACTTGGCATTATGAGCGACCACCAGCTGATTGGTAATATAAGGCTCCATTAAATGCCATACCTGGTTGAATGTAGGCGCGTTAGCGGTATGCTTTTTCGTAATACCATGCACCCTTACATTGCCCCAGTGATAGTAATTGTCGGGAGGTTGTACCAGCTGGTTGATGGTATGTACTACCACGCCATTTTCTATTCGCACCAGCCCGATCTGGCAAATGCTGTTATAGGCCCCGTGGGCTGTTTCAAAATCTATTGCGGTAAAACTGGCTTTTAAATCATTAAGCATTGCCGTGCAAAGATAAGTGTTTACGCTTATTCACACGATTTCATTTGCGTGATAATTATTTTTGTACCTTTGCATATTGAAAATATTTTTATACATTTAATTACATTTTTTAAACAGGGTTTTAATGGACATTTTTGCCAAGATTAAAAAAGATAGAGGACCGATTGGCCGTTATCAGGATCAAGCACATGAATACTTTGCTTTTCCAAAGCTGGAAGGAGAGATTGGAAACAGGATGAAGTTTAATGGGAAGGAAAGAATTGTTTGGAGTTTGAATAACTATTTAGGCTTGGCTAACCATCCTGAGATCAGGAAAGCAGATGCAGATGCTGCTGCGGAATATGGATTAGCATTACCTATGGGCGCCCGTATGATGAGCGGTAACTCTGATAACCATGATAAGCTGGAGCATGAGTTTGCTTCATTCGTAGGTAAAGAAGATGCTATATTACTGAACTTCGGTTACCAGGGAATGGTTTCCGCGATTGATACACTGGTATCCCGTCATGATGTGATTGTTTATGATGCCGAGAGTCATGCCTGTATCCTGGACGGTTTGCGTTTGCACCCGGGTATGCGTTACAAGTTTAACCATAACGATGTAGCAGATTGTGAAAAACAATTACAACGTGCAGCTAAATTTATCGAAGGTACACCGGGTGGTATATTAGTACTTACAGAAGGGGTGTTCGGTATGAACGGTAACCAGGGTAAAGTAAAAGAAATCGCTGCCCTGAAAGAAAAATATGAATTCCGCTTGTTTGTGGATGATGCGCATGGTTTTGGTACCATGGGTGCTAACGGAAAAGGTATCGGGGAAGAGCAGGATTGTACCGACGGTATCGATGTCTATTTCTCCACTTTTGCGAAATCATTGGCGGGTGTAGGAGGCTTTATCGCTGCCGATAAAGATATTATTTATTTCCTGCGTTATAATATGCGTTCCCAGATCTTCGCGAAATCATTGCCTATGGCGATGGTTGTTGGCGGGTTGAAGCGTATGGAATTGATCAAATCACAACCTGAGCTGAGAGCAAAACTGTGGGAAAATGTCAATAAGCTGCAAAATGGCTTAAGAGAAAGAGGCTTTGACATTGGTACGACCAATACACCGGTTACTCCTGTAGTGATGAAAGGTGAATTGGAGCAGGCTTTACAGATGATCGTAGACCTTCGGGAAAATTTCAACATTTTCTGTTCCGTAGTGGTTTACCCGGTAATCCCTAAAGGACAAATCATTCTGCGCCTGATTCCAACAGCTGTGCATACAGACGAAGATATCCAGCTTACCCTGGAAGCATTTTCTGAAGTAAGGAAAAAGCTGGAATCAAATGCTTATCCGAACGAAATGCCGGATATACACAGTCTTTTAAAAGCTTAATAATCAGTAATTTCCTAACAGAAAGGCCTGCAGCAAAATTGCTGCAGGCCTTTCTGTTATTGGTATTTGAAAAGATTTAGCGCTGTTTAACCGATGCTTCAGCCTTAACTGGAGTTGCGTGGAGATCGCTGGCAGAAACTTGTTTGATCTTGCGGTCCGATTTCAAATCCTGTGACGTGCCTGCAGTATGGACTTCAGTAGGTTTATCGCTTTCTTTTGCCGTTTTTTTAGCGCAACAGCTACTTTCTTTTTTGCAAGCTTCGGCTTTCTTTTCTTTTTTATTATCTCCTGCAAATAAGGCAGCGCTTGAGAATAATACAACACTTAATAAAAGACTTAATTTTTTCATTATCTTATTTTTTAATGCTTGATGGATCATTTAGAGTCTCGAAGATACGAAAAGTTTAAATGCACCCCTTTGATCGCTGCCTGTTTGGTGTTGCGGGAACAGAAATAATCCTGTAAATGGAGCGCTCTTTTAAAATTAAATACATGAAAATATTTATTTATTTGATAGTTAATTATTTATGTATTGTTTTATATTTCTTTGATCTAGTAGAATTAACGCCTTATTAATTGGTATTATAGGGCAGGTTATCAGTTAATTGTAGTATTTTTGCATAATATTAGCTTTTTTTATCGCGCATGTCTAAAAGATTAGCTATTGCCCCCAGGTGGATCATATTTCTCATTGATCTGATTTGTGTCCTGCTTTCAATGTTTTTGGCCTATCTGATAAGGCTTAACTTTGACTTCGTTCTTCTGTCTGCTGATGTGGACCATCTAAAGGTATATGGATATGTATTGATTACAAATGTAATACTGATGCTTACCCTTAAGAGTTACAGTGGTGTGGTCCGCTATACGACCCTGGAGGATGCTAAAAGGATTCTGCTTATCACGCTTTTATCCAGCGTTTCTTTCCTGATCATTGACAACGTGGTGCCGCATAAGTCTTACTTGTTCCCGATCAGTGTGGTAGCTATTTACTTTTTCTGTGCTAATTTTTCCCTTTTGGCTTACCGGGTTATCATCAAAACAATTTATGAAAACCTGTTTACGCTGCGCCGTAAAACGATTAAAGCGACCATTTTTAATGCAGGGTTTGAAGGGATGCTGGCCAAAAGAATGTTCAGCAGTAACGAACGTTCGGCGATTAAAATTGTCTCCTTCCTAGACGAAAGCCCGAAGCTGATCAGCAAAAAGATTGAAGGCGTGCCGGTTTACGGATTATCTAAGGCCAGTATCGCACGTTTGAAAAAAGAAGGTGTGGAAATGTTGATCATTGCCGAGCCTTTTATGACAAAAGATAAACTGAACTTCCTGGTAGATACTTGTCTTGAATTTGATATCAAAATTCAACAGGTACCGCCAAGTGATAAATGGATTAACAACGAGCTGGACGATACGCAGCTAAAAGATATTAATATCGAGCAGTTGCTGGACCGTGAAGTGATCAACATCAAGAATGAAAGTATAGCTCGGGAAGTAAAAGGGAAAAAGATCCTGGTTACGGGGGCTGCAGGCTCCATAGGTGGAGAAATCGCCAGGCAGCTGATCAAATATAACCCTGCAGTAATCATTTTGTGCGATAGCGCGGAAACGCCGCTACATGAATTATTGCTGACTTTTAATGCCTCAGATGCCGTCAAAAGCTTTATCGGAGATATTAAAGACCGCGTGCGCATGGAGCAGATCTTCGAAATCTACGAGCCGGAGATCATCTATCATGCTGCTGCATATAAACATGTGCCTTTGATGGAAGAACATCCCTCGGCGGCTATTGTCAATAATGTAATGGGTACCCAGATCCTGGCCGAGCTTGCCGTATCCTACGGGGTAGACAAGTTCGTAATGGTATCAACAGACAAAGCGGTTAACCCGACTAATGTTATGGGCGCTTCCAAACGTATTGCCGAGATTTATACCCAATCTTATCATAAACATTTAAGGGCTGGTTCCGGTATCAACAACCTGGTGAATACGACTAAATTTGTAACCACCCGTTTTGGCAATGTACTGGGTTCTAATGGTTCCGTTATCCCAAGGTTCCAGAAGCAACTGGAGAAAGGTGGCCCGATAACGGTTACCCACCCGGATATCACAAGGTATTTTATGACCATACCTGAAGCCTGCCAGTTGGTACTGGAAGCTGGAGCTATGGGTAAAGGCGGCGAGATCTTTGTTTTTGATATGGGTAAACCGGTTAAGATAGTTGATCTTGCCTATAAAATGATCCGACTTGCCGGTAAAGTACCGGAAGCGGATATCAAAGTTGTTTATTCCGGCTTAAGGCCCGGGGAAAAATTGTATGAAGAGTTGCTGAACAATTCTGAAAATACTTTACCCACCTATCATGATAAAATCCTGATCGCTAAAGTAAGAGAATATGACTTTGCCTGGGTGCAATCCGAGGTAGCAGAACTGGTCAGACTGGCGAAAAAGCACATTGCCATTGATACGGTTACCAAGATGAAAGAGATCGTTCCGGAGTTTATCAGCAACAATTCCACTTTTGAAAAACTGGATAAGTAAGCTTAAACGTTTACCCTAAAGATTATTTTATCTCATATTCTTTTGAATTCCCAAGTGCTTTATTATCTTTGTTGGATACAAAATACTAATCCATGAAGCGTATTTTTGCTGCAACAGCTATTTGCGTAGCAATTTCAATGGCTGCTCATGCCCAGGTAAGCGTAGGCTTAGAGGCCGGGGCAACCTATAATACATTGACCCAGTATATTAAAGGTGAAAACAGAGCTACAGAAGGTAAAGTAGGCTTTAGAGGCGGCTTTAATGTAAATATTCCTTTAGGACAAGAGAGTATGTTTCACCTGCAACCAGGCCTGATCTTTGATGGCAATTCTGGTTCCAGTAGTACCTATTCCCGTCAGTCAAGAACCGGAGCTGGTATCCCTTTCTTTGAATCAGATACCCGGGATTACAGGGTAAATCAATTACAGGTACCGGTAATGTTTGTGTTTAAAGCCGGTGATCCTGTTTACGATAAGCAACACTTCTTTATTGGTATCGGTCCGACCTTTGCACTTACCTTTAGCGGCAAGTATCATCAGGTATACTCGAATGCCTTAAATGGTAATGAAAGGATCACAGAACAGGATGCGCCAATCCGTATAGGTTCCGGTAACTATAAAGATTATGCCGGATTTAATATCGGCGGCACAGCTATGATCGGTTATGAATTTCAAAACGGAATTTACCTGAAAGCTCATTATAACTACTTCCTGAATAACGTCCATCCGGAGGCAGATTCCAGGAATCAAATGCACGCTACCCAGGCGGGGCTTACCATGGGCTTCTTTTTCAAGAAATTTGAAAAATATAAATATTAGTCCGCGCAGCACTTTAAACAAGATTTGACAGAAAATAATAATATACTAATTATAGACGCATTCACTGCGTCTATTTTTGTATCTTTGCCCACTTGTAAAAAATTGTACATTACGGATTGCTACGCATGGATATCAAAACAGATCTACAACAATCAAAAATGCCTGAGCATATTGCTATTATCATGGACGGTAATGGGAGATGGGCTAAAGAAAAAGGTGAAAGCCGGATCGTAGGTCATTATGAGGGTGTTGTGTCTGTTCGTGATATCGTAGAAGGCTGTGGTGAGTTAAATATTAAATACCTGACCCTTTATGCCTTTTCAACGGAAAACTGGAATCGACCTAAGGTAGAGGTAGATGCCTTGATGGAGCTCCTGGTAAGTACCATCAGGAAGGAAGCAGACCACCTGAAGCGGAGTAATGTACGCTTACAGGTAATCGGCAATATGGATGACCTGCCCGAGATTTGTAAGGTAGAAATGCAGGAAGGTATTGACCTTACGGCAGACTGTACCGGCTTAACCCTGATCCTGGCATTAAGCTACAGCTCAAAATGGGAGATCCTGGAAGCCGTAAAAAATATTGCGGCTGAAGTGAAGGCAGGCAGCCTGGATATAAGCAATATTGATGAGGCGCTTTTTGCCCGGCATCTTACCACCGCTAACTATCCGGATCCGGAATTGCTGATAAGAACAAGCGGGGAGTGCAGGATCAGTAATTTCCTGTTGTACCAGATCGCTTATGCCGAGCTTTACTTTACAGAAGTACATTGGCCTGATTTCAGAAAGGTCCACTTATATGAAGCAATCAAAGATTACCAGCTACGGGAACGAAGATTTGGAAAAACAAGTGAACAATTGATTTAACCGGAATAATTATTTTACGTTTTTTACGTTTAACAGAATAAATAAAACCATTTTAATGGACTTTAAGATTTGGAAAGCCGCAATTGTAGTGATGACTATGTGGCTGGGCTTGTTAGGGAAAACTGCAGTAGCACAATTGTCTGAGGTAGGCTTGGGAGCAACTAATACCAACCAGAAAGACAGGCAGGTTAACTTCGGGGAAACTACACTGGCCGGAACATTTGAAATAGGAGGCGTTACTGTTTCTGGCACAAAATTTTCTGATACGGCTACTTTATTGTCCGTAGCGGGATTGCATAAAGGTCAATACGTACGCTTGCCTTATGACGAAAATATTTCCAAAGCATTAAAAGTCCTGTGGAACCAGGGAATGTTTGCTGATGTCAATATTTTGATCAGCAAAGTTGATGGGGATAAGATATTTCTTGAAATAAAAGTTGAGGAACGCCCCAGGCTGACCACTTTTAAATTTACAGGAATCAGCAGTACACAGGCTACTGAAATCAAAACGAAGACAGGCCTGGTAAGTAATAAAATGATCACGGAAGCCCTGAAGCAAGACCTGATCGCCCGTACCCAGATCTATTTTGCTGAAAAAGGATTTAGAAATGCATCCGTAACAATCACCGAAACACCCGATCCAAAAGTAGTTAATGGCGCATCTTTAGTGATCGCAGTAGCAAAAGGTAGCAAAGTAAAAATTAATACCGTAAACATTAACGGGAATGAGAATTTTACCCCGGCGCGACTTAAAAGATCATTAGGCGGCACAAAGGAAATGGCCCGCTTATCTTTAGAGCCAGCCGACAAGTTTACGGTTTATCCTAAACCCGACCGGAGCTTTGGTAAGTATGTGAAACAAGGTGGATTCCTGTCCCTTTCAAAGACCCTGGATCATCTTAACCCTTACTTTCGATATGGTTTTTTATCTGCCTCTAAATTTGATGAAAAGAAATTCAGAGAAGATAAGACAAGCCTGATCGAATTATACAATACCTCAGGCTACCGCGATGCACAAATAATAGATGATACCATCTATACAACGGACAATGGCCACCTGAACGTGGAGCTGAAAATTGATGAAGGGAAAAAATATTATTTTGGTGATATCGCCTGGAAAGGCAATACGTTGCATAGTGATTCATTATTGACGGAATTATTAGGCATTAAAAGAGGAGATGTATACAATAAAGACCTGATCAATGCGAAGATCCAGGGTAGAGCTACCATGGAAGGCGGTATTGATGTAGGAAGTATCTACCTGAATAATGGTTATTTAGGCTATAGAGCAGAAGCGGTAGAGAAAGAGATTAGAAACGACACGATCGACTTTGATATTATCGTTAATGAAGGTCCTCAGTTCCGGGTCAGGAATATCAATATTATCGGAAATGAAAGAACGAATGACTATGTATTAAGAAGAGAGCTGGAAATCTATCCGGGTTCTATCTATAATCAATCTTACCTCATCAGTTCTATACGCAGGATCTCCCAGTTAGGCTTTATTGATCCGCAAAAAGTATTGCCGGAGCCTAAGCCGAATATGCAGGATAAAACTGTAGATATTGACTTTAAGATCGCTGAAAAATCGTCTGACCAGTTGGAATTGTCTGCAGGTTATGGTGGGGGTATCGGTTTTACCGGGACCTTAGGCCTTACCTTTAATAACTTCTCACTGAAAAATTTATTGAAGCCGAAAACCTGGGACCCGCTTCCTATGGGTGACGGACAACGCCTGTCCATTCGCTACCAGTCCAGTGGTTTGTGGTATAACTCCATGACCTTCGCATTTACAGAACCGTGGTTGGGTGGTAAAAAGCCAATCGCTCTGAATGTGGCCTTGAGTTATGGCCGTTTCGCAAGAAACTACCTGGGTTATAACAGCAATAACAGGCCGATCGCTTCTCCATATGACTCCTATATCCGTAACCTTGGAGGTAATGTATCTTTAAGCCGCAGGGTAAGATGGCCGGATAATAACTTTGTCTTTTCTCTGGGTATAGATTATATGAACTTTAAAATGAAGGATTACCCATTATTGCCGGTTGAAGTTCCGGAATATAGAAACGGTAATTCTAATAACCTGGCCTTAAAAATAACTATTGGCAGAAATACATTGGACCAATTGTTATTCCCTAAATCCGGGTCTAATATTAGTTTGTCTATGGCATTCACACCGCCGGTTTCCGCTTTAAGCGACAACGACTATAGCTCCCTGACAGCAAGAGAACGCTACCGCTGGGTGGAATACCATAAATATAAATTCTCTTCAGATTGGTATCAGAAATTGGTCGGTAACTTTGTATTGAGACTTTCTGCCAAACTCGGTTTCATGGGTTATTATAATAAAAACCTGGGCTTCTCTCCATTTGAACGTTTCCAGGTGGGTGGTGATGGTCTATCCGGGTTTAACTTCTTTGTCGGAAGAGATATCATCGCACACAGGGGTTATGACATCTACAGTACTAATGGAGAATACAACAGTTACACAATCTTCAATAAGTACACGGCAGAGGTCCGCTATCCGTTTACCTTGGATCCGAGTGCTACCATTTATGGCCTGGCCTTCTTTGAAGCGGCGAATGGTTACTATGGCCTGAAAGATTATAATCCGTTTAAAGTATACCGTTCTGCCGGTGTCGGTGTTCGTGTATTCTTACCAATGTTCGGTTTGCTTGGTCTGGATTACGGGGTTGGTCTTGATAACCTGACTAATCAATATGGTGATCGCGTTAAGTTCGGTGCCGCTGCTAAATTTACATTCATGCTGGGACAAGAGCCACAGTAGTAGCTCATTGTATGCCAATAAGAGAAACGTGTCCATAACGGCACGTTTCTTTTTTTTACGGTTAAACATTAAAGGGTGTACCTTTGCAATCAATTTTTTAAGAACGTTTTTATGAGACTTTTAAAGATCGTAATTACAGGCTTGTTGTTAAGCCTGGGTATATTGGGGCTGTCCGCCTGTTCAGATGTTCGTATCAGCGAGCATGAAGACTGGAAAGAGGTATTTGATCAGCACGGTATAAAGGAAGGAAGCTTCGAATATTACGACAATAATAAAGAGCTGGCCAACTATTACAATAAGCAAATGTGCTCAGAACCGTTTACCCCGGCTTCCACATTTAAGATCTATAATTCTCTGATTGCTTTAGAAACAAATGTGGCATTAGATGAGAAAATGCTGATAAAATATGACGGTAAAAAGCACTTTTATAAAAAAGGAAGATTGATTGGTCCGGATGAAGATACAACGGGCGCCTTCAATCGTCCCGAGTGGAATAAAGACCTGACGATGACAGAAGCATTTAAAGTAAGCGCTGTGCCTTACTACCAGGAGCTGGCCCGGAGGATAGGCCTGCCTTTGATGCAAAAATACCTGGATACCGTGAAATATGGCAATATGCGTACCGGAGGAGTCGTAGATAATTTCTGGCTAAATGATACCCTGAAAATTTCCCCGGATGAGCAAGTGGGCCTGATGAAGCGGTTGTATCATGATGAACTGCCTTTCTCTGCCCGTACACAAAGAATTGTGAAAGGAATGATGCTTCAGGAAACTGCTACAGATTATAAATTGTATTATAAAACAGGTTGGGGCATCGATACCAAATCTGGCCAGGATATTTTATGGATTGTTGGTTTCGCAGAAACGATTCACCGCCTTAAGAACCCTAAATCAGAAAAAGTGGAGGCCATTCCACATCCTTATTTTTTCGCACTTTGCTTTAAAGCGGCCGATAAAACACCAAACTTACCTGAAACCCGTATAGCTATCCTCCACGAGTTACTGACGAAGGCCAGAATACATGATTACACAAAATAATTATAGTAACAAGCGAGGCTGTCTGAAAAGCTAGAATTCCTGTCCCATTGAGCTTGTCGTCGAGATGCGGCAAGAAGTAAAAACCAAATTTGTCTATATTTCGAGGGAACTCAATAGGACAAATTTGGTTTTCTCTTTAGACATCACCATTTGTACTTAATCCGGGATTAATACTTTTCAAGAAAAGCCTGTATGGGTGTCGTATAGTTATTTTCTTGGTAGGAAATCGTTTCTGTTTTCCTGCAGTCCGATTTACAGTCATCAGAACAGATCCAGGCTCCTTTTTTTCTTTCCGGTGCACAGCCGGCAGCGCAATCGCTTTGACATATGATACTGGGCGTTTTCAAGGATTCAGAAGTAATGCCCAGCTCCTGGCCTTCATCCGGGAATATTCGGAGTGCTATTTTAAGCCGGCCTCCGTCGCCGGTTCCTAAAAGCATATAGTAGGATTCGCGGGTTTCAAGATCTTCTTGTTGTAAGATACTGAAGTCTGTTAAGGCCGTTTCAATTTTCGCGTTTTTCAATACGAATGCAAAATACTTTTTTGCTTTACTCAGGTCATCATTTACCAGGATAACATTCGAACCCTGTACCTTACCTACGGGGTAAGCTTTTTTCTCTGCGCAGGAACTCATAAGAAGCATAAGACTGATGGCCAAAGCCAGGCAATAAGTGATTTTTTTGATCATTTTGTATAATTTATAAGCGCTGTAATAGCGCCAAGATAAAGCATTTTGAGCGGTAAATAAAGATATTTCAGGTCCTGTAAATCAGGCCGTGCATTTTATGAAAATTTTTTTTGTTTTAATAAATTATACATTACCTTTGTGCTCCTTTAGCAACAGCGGGTGTGGTGAAATTGGTAGACACGCTAGACTTAGGATCTAGTGCCGCGAGGCATGGGGGTTCGAGTCCCTCCACCCGCACAAAAAATGCTCCGCAATTAGCGGAGCATTTTATTTTAATTTGTAATAAACTATTAACTCTAAAAATTGAGCTCAATGTCAACGATAACGCGCGAACCTATTGCAAAGCTGCATGAAAAGCTGATCGTAAAAGTTAGTAAAGAAGACTATATGCCTTCTTTCGAAAAAAATTTAAAACAATACGGTAAACAAGCCAACTTACCTGGATTCAGAAAGGGTAATGTGCCTGCTGGTATGGTGCGTAAGATGTTTGGTCAGTCTGTGTTTACAGACGCCGTTATTCAAAAAGCAAATGAGCAGTTACAATCTTATTTAACAACGGAAAAACCTGCGATTTTTGCGCAACCATTACCTTTGGATGATCAAGGTTTGAACTTTGATATGAATACACCTCAGGATTTTGAATTTGCATTTGAAATCGGCCTTAAGCCTGAATTCGATGTGAAAGCGATCGAGGAGAAAAAAGGTACACTGAACAAATATGTGATCAGCATCGATGATAAAATGCTGGATGATGAAGTTGAAAATATCCGTAAGCGTGCCGGTAAAGTAGAAAATCCGGAAACTTTGGAACTGGATACTGATATCGTGTATGCCTCTTACCAGCTAGCTGATAAAGACGGTAATGTAGCAGAAGGAGTAGAAGCGACAGAAGACGTGGTTACCCTGGATAAAATGCCAAAGAAATTGCAGGAGCAATTGAAAGGCGCTACTGCCGGAACTACAATCGTATTCCAGGCTTCAGAAGTTGCAGAAGGGGACGAGTTGAAAGAGCTTTTAAAAGATGCGCTGAAACAAGATCCGGAAAGTAAAGAAGCGGCTGATGCATTTTATAAATTGACCCTGACAAAAGTGGGCCGCTTAGAAATGCGTGACCTGAATGAAGAATTCTTTGAAGAAGTATTCCCTGGGCAAGGTATTAAAGATGAAGCAGCGTTTAAAGAGCGTATCAAAGAAGAGATGGGTAAAGAGATCAACCGTATCGGTAATGATCGCCTTCAAAACGAATTGTTTGAACTGTTAGTACATGGAACAAACATCGAATTACCGGAAGTGTTCTTGAAAGCATGGTTGAAAAAAGGACAAGAGCAGCCAAAATCTGATGAAGAAGTAGAAAAAGAATGGCCTTCTTTCGAGCACCAGTTACGCTGGACTTTAATCTCAGACAAATTGGTGAACGAATATAAAGTTGAGGTTTCTTTGGATGAAGTTAAAGAGGAAATGAAGAACAGGGTAATGGCTTACTTTGGCAATACTGCTGCTGATGCGCCTTGGTTAGAGGAATATGTAGATAAGATGACCAATGATGAGAATACTTTAAATGAAACTTATCGCAAATTAATGATGGACAAATTGTTTGGCGAGATCGCTAACAAAATGAATGTTGCGGATAAAGCGATCGGGCTGGAAGAATTCCAGAATTTACCAAGTGCTCATGAAGCGCATCATAATCACTAAGATTAATTGAATAGCCAGATAACCTAAAAGGGTTTACCGGTAAAATAGGAAGCAGGCTGTGTTATGTACACAGCCTGCTTTTGTGCTTTTAAGCCTCTATTACATACTATATTTTATTATTGGCAGGTATATGGCTTAGCTCATGCGACAGCATGAAATGCTGAACCTAAGACTGTGCTTAATGGATTCAATAACGAAGTCCGCTAGTATAGACTATTGTAGCATTGCTGAAATAGAGAAAAAGGGCCATGAAATGAATCATGGCCCTTTTCTATTTAGTTTTTTATGGATTATCTCATTAAAGTAATATCTCCTTTTTTCTCGTAGATTTTTCCATCAGAGCAAGAGTATTTCAACCCGTACATGTAAACACCACTTTGCTGATCTTTGCCGTCTTTATTACGGCCATCCCATCCCTGAGTGTAGCCACTGGCATTACTTTCATAAACCAGTTCACCGTAGCGGTTAAACACTAAGAAGGAAACTATTTGTTGTCCTACTTCTAATTTAGGAACGAAGTAGTCATTTTTACCATCTCCGTTTGGTGTGAACGCGTTTGGCATGGTCATCTCACAGCATGGTTCCGCTTTGATGAACAGGGAATCTGTAGCAGAGCAAAGGTCATTATTAAACACTTTCACATATACATATCCTGATTTCGGAATGATCGCCTTCACTTCAGATGCTTTAGCATTACCCGGAGTTCTTCTGAAATAAGCATCAGGAGTCCAGATGTATTCTAAATTGCTTCCGGTAGCCATTGCTTTCAGTTCTACGGTATCCTGGGCGCAGATATCATTGCTGCTGAAATAGTTGATTTTAACAGTCGGGTTAGGTGCGATGACTAGTTCAACGGCCTCAGACATTTTTTTACAACCCTTATTCGTAGTTACTTCTACTTTGTACATTCCTGCGGAAGAAGCTCCTAAAGTGTCCATTGTAGCACCCGGAATGGCAATATCATCTTTATACCATTGGTATTGATAACCGGCAGCTTTATGGGCAGCGAAGATAAAGCGATCGCCATTACATATTTTCGCACGTTTATCTGCATTGGTAATTTGTGCTGTTGGCAGCGGATTGATGCCTAAGGTTAAGATAATTACACTATCACAGCCAATTTGGGAAACAAAGGTGGTATCATACTCACCCGGGCTGAATAAAGTACGACCATAGAAATCGTAAGTAGCGCCGGCACACATTTCCGCAGTTACATAAGTTTTAATGTCGCTGAACCTAACATGTACCGTATCTCTGAAGGTAAAGACCTGAGCTGAATTACAACCTGCTTCTCCTGTATATTCTACAACGAAGAAAGTACCTGGTGCAGGTGGGGGAGGATTGCTTACAGTAGTTGTTAAGGTAGCACCTTGGTGTAAAAAGTTACCATTAGCATCATACCAGGTTAATAGTGGGCTATTGCTAAACTGGATAATGTTCCAAGGGTTAAAAGGAATACTATCTACTGTATAAGATGGAGCGCCGGCAACTGTTGTTGGGGTAAACCGACGGGAGGTATTTTGTCCTCCTGTATGACCCCATAAGTCATTAATGCCTCTTCCCGGGGTATAAACTTCGTTAACAGTTGTTCCATTTACCCATCTAACGCCTTGAACGCCATTGGGCGCGCCTCCTGTATTCGTTGTCGGACAGGTCGGTGTGCCCGGCATATCTTGTGTGTGAAACTCAATGATATTCGTGCCTTCATATAGGATTACTTGATTGGTAACCTTGAATGCGTTACAGGCGCCCATATATTCATATTTGGCTACATTACAATATTGTACAACGAAGCGTCTCGAACCGGGATTGCCAAAAGTCTGGTATTGCAAGGTTCCTGAACCTCCGATAGCCGGGTCAAATAACAGATCCATGAATCCAAGCGAAATCATATTATTGATCTGGCCCGAGCCAAGACCTTGTGCCCAGGTCCAGTTACTATTACCACCTGCATAAGTCATGTTGAAACTTATGAAATTATTGTCGGCGGCGGTAACCTGTGTGTAAGTATTGCCGAAAAACTGGAACGGGAAGCCTATATCTATAGCAGGCGTAAAGCGGTCATCAAAGTTTATTTCGCCATACTGGCCGGTTACAGATGCTCCCATGGTGATTTCAGCACCTCTACAAATTAAAGTGTCATCATAGGTAAGCGCAATTTGTGCTTTTGAAGCAAGGCTGAAGGAAAGCAGGGCAAATAAAGTATATAAACCTTTTTTCATGGACTTCTTTTATTTAATCGTTAAATATAACACTAAAACCTGGATTTCAATAAGATTTTTGTTTTGTGCATGCATAATATAGACAGCTTAAAACAAAAAATGGGTTGGCAAAAGCCACCCATTTTTTATAAAAAAAATTATTTATATAGATAATGAATTAAACTCAGTAATTATTATCCTGTATAAGCCTGTTTTTCTGGAGTATTTTATTTTCAACTAAATACTCTGCAATCTGGACGGCATTGGTTGCGGCACCTTTGCGGAGGTTGTCGGCAACAATCCAGCAGTTCAGGCCATTAGCTACAGACTCATCCCTGCGTATCCTGCCCACCCATACCTCATTAGTGCCAAATGCCTTAAGCGGTGTAGGATAATGATTCCGGGACGGATCATCCAGCAACTCAACCCCCGGAGCTGCCGTCAACAAGCTTCTGACACTGTCTATTTCAAAAGCTTCTTCGAATTCAATATTTACACTCTCACTATGTCCGCCCATTACCGGAACGCGCACCGTTGTAGCGGTAACCCTGATCTGGTCATCACCCATTATTTTTTGCGTTTCGAGAATCATTTTTGTTTCTTCCTTTGTATAGCCATTATCCAGGAAGCTGTCAATATGAGGAATCACGTTCAGATCAATAGGGTGGGGATAGAAAGGGTTTTCACTACTTCCTGATTTGCGCTCTTCCAGTAAATGATCGACTCCTTTCTGGCCGCTTCCGGTTACGGATTGATAAGTGCTCACGACTACTCTTTTTATACCGTAGGCGCGATGTAGCGGGTTCAGTACCATTACCATTTGTATCGTGGAGCAATTTGGGTTGGCAATGATCCGGTCTTCAGCAGTTAATACATGACCGTTCACTTCCGGAACCACCAGTTTTTTAGCAGGGTCCATACGCCATGCCGAGGAATTGTCAATGACCACGCAGCCTGCGGCGGCAAACTTTTCCGCCCATTCCAGTGAGGTCTGTCCACCCGCAGAGAATAGGGCAATGTCGGGCTGCATGGCAATCCCCTGTTCCATGTCTACTACCGGATAATCCATGCCTTTGTAGCTAATACTTTTTCCTACAGATCGCTGTGAAGCAATAGGAATTAATTGAGTTAAGGGGAAATCTCTTTCCGCTAAAATCTGCAACATGGTGCTGCCTACCAGGCCTGTGGCACCCACTACAGCTATTTTCATCTATTTAAAATGTTTTTATTGGTAAATTAAATTTGAATTAATCTGCAAATTTAGGTAATTGTTTGGTTGCTGAGCGAAAATTCTATAGTAAACATACTTCCTTTACCTAAAGAACTGTCTACTTTAATCTTGCCTTTATGCGCTTCCACAATGGCTTTTACATAACTCAGGCCTAAACCGAAGCCTTTGATATTGTGGAGGTTTCCGGTGTGAGCACGGTAAAACTTCTCAAAGATCCGGGCAACAGTTTCTTTATTCATCCCAATGCCATTGTCTTTTATTTTAATCACTAAATTGTTTTTTACATTGGCAGTACTGATATCAATAGTCAGGTTTTCTTCTGAATATTTAACGGCATTGTCCATCAAATTGTAGATAATATTTGAGAAGTGCACCTCGTCGGCCATAATGGTATATTTGGGTGCCGTTAAGCTCGTAGTGAGCGTACCGTTCTTCTGCTGGATCTGTATATTGAAAGATTCCGCCATTTTTTCAATTACCTCGTGTACATTTATAGGTTGCAGGTTGAGTTTCAATTCGTCCCGGTCAATCTGTGCGGCTTGCAGGATTTTTTCTACCTGTTTGTTCATTCTTTTGTTTTCCGATTTGATTATACCCGAGTAGTAGCTCAGCATTTCGGGATTGTTCCTCACCTTTTCCATGGATAAGGCATCTGAGGCCAGAGATATAGTCGCCAAAGGTGTTTTGAACTCATGGGTCATATTGTTGATGAAGTCTGATTTGATCTCTGCCAGTTTCTTCTGGTTGATCATAGTCCGTACCGTTAATGCAAAAGCCGTAATGATAATAATCGTGAACAAAGCAGAGCCTGCAAACATCCAGGCAGAGCGCTGTGAAATATAATTCTGCGGCTCTTCGATATAAAGGAAGATTTTAAAACTCCCGTTAGGAGTAAGCCTTGCCGGGTAAGCTACATCAAACATACTTACGTTGAAGTTCGTAGAGCTGCTCATGATATCTACAAAGCCCTGTTCAGAGGTGATACAATAAGCAAAGGGGAATTTGATCTTTTCCGCATCCATATGCTTTTGAAGGATCGAAGTGATCTCATCCTGTTGCAGCCGGACGATGGTATTCCATAACAAATGTTCGCGGGTCTGGTCAAAGCCGCTATTGAAAGTGGCCGGGTTGCGCCCCTGTATTTGTATCAGCCGGGCGCGCAGATCTATCCGGCTTTTGGAAAGTACGCTTTCTACCTCCATACCATAGCGCATACGTTGTACTTCCATATTCGTCTTTACCCAATTTAGCTGAATAAACATCAGCCCGAAAAGGGATAAACAAATCATGATAATAACAAGGGTGAAATTCTTTTTCAAGTATTGTGCTGATTTTATAAAATGAACAATGTTCCTTAGATGACTGACGACCTGTTTTTCAAAGTCATAAAAGACAAAGTTAACCGTCTAATGATTATAATTTCATTAATTTCATCGTTAAAATTTCCTAAGTGGCTTTACCCTTTATTTTTGGGCTTGCATAGCCGCTGTTAAATGTTTTTTATGAATCGATTACAATATGAGTCCAGTCCCTATCTCCGGCAACATGCCCATAATCCTGTTGACTGGTACCCCTGGGGGGAGGAAGCCTTTTTGAAGGCGGCAAAAGAAGAAAAACCAATACTGGTAAGTATCGGTTATGCGGCCTGTCATTGGTGTCATGTGATGGAGCGGGAAAGTTTCGAAGACGCGGAAGTGGCTGCTTACATGAATGAACATTTTGTATGCATTAAAGTAGACCGGGAAGAGCGGAGTGATGTAGACCACCTGTATATGGATGCCCTGCAGGTACTTACAGGACAGGGAGGATGGCCGCTGAACATGTTCACCACACCGGACCGTAAGCCATTTTTTGGCGGTACCTATTTTCCACCGCAAAGAATCTATAGCCGGGCTTCCTGGAGGGAAGTACTGGAAGCCGTAAGGGTAAGCTGGGCACAAAAGAAGGAAGAAGTCATTCATCAGTCAGAGCAATTGCTGCAACACCTGGAACAGGTGAACCTGCAGGAAAAAGGGACGGGTGCCTTGCCGCATAAAAAAGAAGATTTTGAACCTATAGTACGCCAGCTTTTGGCGCAGGCGGACGAGGCCTATGGAGGCTTCGGTATGGCGCCTAAGTTCCCGCAAACAATGAGTTTAAATTACTTGTTACAATATCATTATAGCACCGGGGACAGGGAGGCCTTAGCCCATGCGCTGCTCAGTATCGACAAGATGATTGGCGGTGGTATTTATGATCAAATAGGTGGTGGCCTGGCGCGGTATAGTACCGATGCGGAGTGGCTGGCGCCGCACTTTGAGAAAATGCTTTATGATAATGCTTTGTTCCTGGAGCTGCTTGCAGAGGCTTACCAGGTAAGTGGTAATAAAGCCTATTTAAAGGTCATGGAGCAAACGATTGCTTTTTGTATCCGGGAGTTGAGTATAGGCGGTTCTGGTATTGGTTTTTATGCGGCGCTGGATGCGGATAGTGAAGGAGAAGAAGGCAAATATTATGTCTGGGAACTCCGTGAAATTCAGGAGCTTTTACCCGATATGAGCCCGGAATTACAGGCCTTCTGGGATATTACAGCTACCGGAAACTGGGAAGGAAAGACTATTTTAAATTTGAATGCTATAGATCGGGAAAAAAGAACGTTCTTGCTGGATAATGAGGCCTTTAACGCAGAACTGGAAACCGCTTCAAAAAAATTGCTGGAAGCCAGGAGCCTTAGAGTAAGGCCCCTAACGGATACTAAGATCCTCCTTTCCTGGAATGCCTTGATGGTAGTGGCTTTAGCCAAATGTGCCAAAGCTTTTAAATCAGACCGTTACTTTGAACTAGCAAAGCATAACCTGGACTATCTGCTCCGCACTTTTAAAGTAGGAGGAGAGTGGTTCCGGAATTTCGACGGACAAAAAGTGAGTATCAAAGCCAGCCTGGAAGACCTGTCCTTCCTGATCCGTGCCTTATTGGTCGTAGGGGAATACATGGTTGCCTATGACTATATTTTAGAAGCGAAACGGCTACAGGAATTCGTGGATAGTCATTTTAGTGATGAGCAAAAGGTTTTTTATTATTTCAGCAATAAAACAGAGCAGGATATCGTTCTAAGAAAAGTAGAAACTTACGATGGCGCCCTCCCTTCTGTGAATGCAGTGATGGCCGAAAATAACCTGCTGTTGAGCAAGTGGTTTGAAGATGAAGTGGTAGCACAAAGAAGTATGCAGATGCTTCAGTCCATGTATGCTAAAGCAACCCATTATCCCGGAGCTCATGGTTATTGGAATAAAGTGCTGATGCAGCAGGTGTTACAAAAGACCCTGGTGATCACAAAGGCAGACCATAAGGAGTATGACGACCTCGTTAAGTTTCAATACTGGCCACAGGTGCTTATTGCCCTGAAAAGGCCGGATACCCATCAAACCCTCCTCCCTCTGATCTCGGTAAAGCCGGAAAAGCTTGCCGCGGAATTTTATTATTGTACCCAATTTGAGTGCTACGCTCCTGAAGCCGAAGCGGAAAAAGTATTCTCAAAAATAAAAATTGGAAAAATGTTGGAATAAAATTTAAAAAACCTTTATTTAGCTTCCTATTTTAGAATTTTAATAGAAATTTAGCTTTCCAGAATAGCTATATTTTAGATTAAAGCAATACTAAAAAGCGCCGGATAAGAAAAAGCAGCATGAAATTTTTACAAAATATTTGAATTCTTAACTTTTTTTTCGATATTTGGAATTCGAATTGAAAAAATTCCGCTAAAAAATCGTTAAAAAGCGCTTCTGTACTGCCTTTAATAAGTATAGACGGAATAAGACCTTAAATGGTTAGAATTTGAAATTTTAATGTTTTGCTAAAAGGCAAAGAAAAAATAAAGAAGCAATAACAAAGAAAATTACAAACAGATGAGAAAACACTCCTTGAGTATTGCCGTTGGCGCTATGTTGTTAGCAAGTTGCGGAAAACCTGGTTCGCAAGGGCAGCTTGTTGGCGCGCAAAATACCAATGCGAATTATAGGCCACCTACACCGATAGGAATGGTTTGGGTTCCTCCTGGATATTTAAGAACAGGCTACAGCGATCAGGATGTTAATAATGCATTAGATGCAGAAGTGCGTAATGTGCAAATGCAGGGCTTCTATATGGATGCCACTGAGATTACCAATGCTGAATACCGTCAATTTACCAATTGGGTAAGAGATTCTATCGCGCACACTCAATTGCAGCACTTTGTAGATAACGAAGATGGCAGCCAGAAAATTGATTGGAAACAAAAGATCAATTGGAAAGATCAGGATATCCAGGATCAGCTGATGAACCTGTTTATACCTGCAGAGCAATCAGGCTGGGGCAAGAAAGAGTTTGATAACTCTAAGCTGGTATATAAGTTCAGGATTTATGACTACGAGGAATCAGCCAGAAATCCGGACAAACCAAGAACAGACTTTATTGCTGATAAATCTTTGAACATATACCCGGATACAACCGTTTGGATCCGCCAGTTCAATTACTCCAATAATGAACCTATTGCGAAACACTATAACTCTGATGGTACTTTTAACGAGTACCCGGTAGTAGGGGTTAACTATTTCCAGGCAAAAGCATTTGCGCATTGGAGAACCTTACTTTGGAAAAATGATCGTGAAGGCCGCAAGCAATATTTTGAAGGTGAGTTTGATTTACCGAACGAATCTCAATGGGAGTGGGCAGCACGCGGTGGTCGTGAATTATCACCTTATCCTTGGGGCGGTCCTTACATTGCCAACCAAAAAGGTTGTTACTTAGCTAACTTTAAACCTGGTCGTGGTGACTATGCTGCTGATGGTGGCCTGTACACTACCCGTGCCGATGCTTATTGGGCGAACGATTATGGTTTATATAACATGTCCGGTAACGTTGCTGAATGGACCAGAACAGTGTATACGGTAAGTGCTTATGACCGCAACTTTTTATCTGATATGAACCCTGATATTAACATCAAAATCAGAGAAAACGATCCACAGTGGATGCGCAGAATAGTGGTGAAAGGTGGTAGCTGGAGAGACCCTGCTCCATTCTTACAAATCCAGAACCGTGATTACGAATTTGCAGATACGGCAAAAGCTTATATCGGCTTCCGTTTGATCTACCAAAGAGTAGGAGAGTCTATTGGTATTAACCAACCCAGAGTGAGCAGAAATTAGTAATTTAAAACATTAACCAAATCAAATTAAAAAATTTTAAGCGAGATGAACTCAATAACCTTATTTTTCGAAACAAAGAAGGGAAAATATATAAAAAACCTTGTGATTGGTTTAGGTGCTGCGGTGGTGTTAGTAGGTGCCCTGTTTAAACTGGAGCACTTACCGGGAGCGAGCGTGATGCTTACCGTTGGTCTGTTGACAGAGGCATTTATCTTTATCATCCTGGGTTTACTTCCTCCTCACAAAGATTACTACTGGGAGCGTTACTATCCTAACCTGGATGAGAATCCTGTAGTAGAAGGTTACAAGAAAGGCGTGAAATTTGTGCCTCCAACCCAACCATTAGGAGCTGCAGGCGGATCAGGATCTGGTGCCGGTGCTGCTTTAGATAAAATGTTAGATGAAGCGGATCTGAAAGCGGATTACTTCAAGAGCCTGAAATCAAACTTTGACAAATTCGGTACTACAGTAACACAAATGAGAGATCTTACAGATGTGACTGCAGCTACAGGTGAATTCTCTCAAAGTGCACGTGAAGCGGCTACTTCTTTAGGTCAGATGAAAGATACATTTGCAGGTGCTGCCGGTACTATGCAATCTTTCAACGCAGCTGCTGAAGATACGGCCAAGTTCCACACACAGGTACAGGCTTTATCTAAGAATTTAGGTTCATTAAATTCAATTTACGAGGTGGAGTTGCAGGATGCAAACAATCACCTGAAAACAATGAACAAGTTTTACGGTACTTTAGCCAGTGCTTCTGAAGCTATGTCTAATACCGCCCAGGATGCAGAAGCTGTAAAAGCACAGATCGCTTCTTTGAACAAAAACTTAACTTCATTGAATAGCATTTATGGCAATATGCTTTCTGCAATGCAGGGAAGATAATTGCTGATACTAAAATAAACCTGAAGATATCTATCAATGTCTTTTTTAAGGCAGGAAGGGAGTTTTCATGATGAAAAATTAACCAAATTCTTAACGATAAAAGGATCAAAGAATGTCAATACCTAAGGAGCCGCGGGGGCTCATGATTCAGCTGATGTATTTGGTGTTAACAGCGATGTTGGCATTGAACATCACCAAAGAAGTATTGGATGCGTTCAGCACTATTAATAGCAGTATCGAGACATCGAATGATGGTATTAGGGAGAAGAACGATCGTATGTATACTGCTTTCGAGCATATTGCAGATAAAAACCCAGAATTAGTAAGAAAGAGAGATTCTTTACTTCCTTTAGCAAAACAGGTAAAAGAAGAGTCTGAAAAGATGGTGCAATACCTGGAAACCTGGAAACAGGAGATTGTAAAAAAAGGCGGTGGCTGGGTTGAGGAGAATGGCATGAAGAAGGTGAAAACCATGGATGATATTGACATTCCTACCCGGATGTTCGTAGAAGACAAAGCAAAAAATGGGGATAAAGTAAAAATAGAGTTGCAGAACTATGTGAATAAGATCATCGGTATTGCCGGGGGAAGCAATTCAGAGGTTTTAAGAAAGCAATTGCCGATACAAATCCCGAATAAGTTGCCAGAAACTGATATGAATCCTTCAGGGGATTGGGCATTCGGTACCTTCCATAATATCCCGGTAATCGCTGCCATTACCTTATTCTCTAAATGGCAGAGTGATGTAAGAAACTCGGAAGCCCATATGGTGGAAAACCTGATGGCGCAAGTGGGTGCTGATGAAACTCCGCCAGATGTATTTAAGTTTGATGGTATGATGGCGGTAGCTACACCAAATATTTCTTATGCATTAGAAGGTGATGAGATTACTGCTACAATTGGTATGGCCGTTTATGATAAGAATGCCAAGCCTATGATTACTTCAAATGTAGGTGCAGTAACAGTACAAGATGGAGTGGGTACTTTGAAGTTTAAAGCCTCCGGTACTAATGTACAAACAGTAAGAGGAAAGATTACGGTTATTGGTAAAGGTGGTAAGCAAGAAACTAAAGATTGGTCTTTTGACTATACTGTCGGAACTAAAGGTGGTTCCTTACAGCTAGACAAAATGAATGTAATGTACATTGGTGTTAAGAATCCTGTTACTATTTCTGCTTCTGGTTATAACCTGAATGATGTTAGCTGGACTATGCCAGGTGCAAAAATTACAGAGACAGCTCCGGGTAAGTTCGATGTTATGGTCGAAAAACCAGATTACAAAGGGGTTGAATATATTGTGAGCGCAAAAGATAAAACCGGGCGCGTGGTTGAAGTAACCCGTGGTTTAATCCGTATCAAAAATTTCCCTAGTCCAATCATTAGATTAGGTAAAGTGGACGGTGCCGGTATGATGGGTACCGGGGAGTTAAGAGCTCAAACGGGATTAGCAGCAATATTGGAAAATATTGATTTTGAATATCAATATGTTGTTACCAGCTATAATTTATCATTATTGCAGAGAGGCTCTGACGTAGCTGAGCCGGCGAGAGGTAGCGGTCCAATGTTTGCGGATAATAATGCGGTAAAAGATTTAATCAGCAGGGCAAGACCAGGTGACCGTTTAATTTTTGAAAATATCAAAGTAAAAGGTCCTGGACAACCAGAACGACCTGCAAAAACAAGTTTGACGGTAACTGTTCGATAATTTTTTAAAATTGTTATTATGAAAATTCTTTTGAAAATTACAGCGATCGCAGGTTTATCATTGCTGAGCCATCAGCTTATGGCTCAGGATAATAATACTGATAAACAAGTACTGGGTACAGAAAATACTTTAATGGGTACAGCACAGTTGAGGAATTATAATTCTTTAGTTGCTGTTCTGGAAAATGTAGATTTTGATGTTAGGTACGATATAATTTCTTATGATGCTGTTTTGATCAAGAAGAATTCGGATTATGCTATTACTGCCAAAGGCTATGGGGCACTATTCGCTGATAATAAATTCGTAAACAGCCTGATTAAAGAGGCAAGACCCGGAGACCGAGTAATCTTTGAAAATGTCAAGGTTAAAGGTCGTGGCCCGGGAATGACGAATCAATTTGCAAAAGGCAGCCTTATTATTAAAGTTAGATAAGACTACAGAGAGTATAAAATCATTCAAAAATTATAAATTAGGAATCATATGAACGTCCTATTGAAATATTCAGCAATTTTGGGATCAATGCTATTTGCCAATGAAGTATTGGCACAAAGCCCAATGAATTCGGATCGTGCTACTACAGAAGCTCCCAAAAAGGAATATGTAAATACAGATTGGAGACCATCATTAGTGCCGGATGGCATGATTGACAGAGTAGAAAACCGTGTTAATCGTACTATGGAATGGCATACGATCCGGGAAATCGATATCGCTTACAAACGTCGTTTATGGCGTCGCCTGGATGTAAAGGAGAAGCAGAATATGCCTTTCATCTATGCAGGTGATGAATATACCGGTGGTGGTGCTTTCATTGAGATTCTTATTGATGCGGTAAAGAGAGGTAAGATTCGTGCTTTCCAGAATGATAATTTTACTACTGAACTGTCTTACGAAGACGTGCAAAGTAAATTGATGAATGAGGTCGAAGTTGAAGTTATTGACCCAATCACGGGTGAGCCAAGAATTGAGCGTGTTCAAAATACCTTCGACCCGAATAATGTGGCAATGTACGAGGTACAGGAAGATTATATCTTTGACCGTAATGCAGGCCGTCCTTTACCCCGTTTAAGGGCGATTACTGCTTACTTTGCGGTAACTGATCCAACTACCGGAGAGTTCCGTAACTGGAGTCCTTTGTTTACTGTTTATTATCCGGAAGCCCGTAATGTATTGTCTCAATACGAGGTATATAATCCAACGAATGATTTACACCGTATATCCTGGTCTGATTATCTGGACAGAATGATGTACAATGCTTATGTAGTAAAAACAAGCTATAACAACCCAACTGGTGAAAGAATGTCACAACTTGGTGGTCTGGAAGGGTTAATGAAAGGACAAAGAGAAATGGAGAGCATGATCCAGAAAGATATGGATATGTGGGAACTATAAAAATTTCATGATTTCTTATAATGAAAAGGGGAGTAGCGTAGCTATTCCCTTTTCTAATTTAAATTAATGCTGCAGAGTCTCCTAAAAAATATATAAGAAAGGCCCCTTAGCTTTGCTAAAGGGCCTTTTTTCTTTACTTACTAACCCAAAAGTAAATAAAAGATTGTTTGAAATCTTAGTTGGTTTTCAGGGCTTCCCTGATCTTACTTTCGATCTCTTCTGCAAATTCCGGATTATCTTGTAAGAATGTTTTTACAGCATCCCTGCCTTGCCCGATTTTATTTTCGCCGTAGCTGAACCAGGAACCGCTTTTCGTAAGTATATTAAGTTCTACACCTAAGTCAATCAATTCCCCGATTTTGCTGATCCCTTCACCGTACATAATGTCGAATTCCGCAATCCGGAAAGGTGGAGCTACTTTATTTTTAACCACTTTTACTTTAGCGCGGTTACCCATCACGGTATCACCGTCCTTGATCGCGGTTGATTTACGGATATCAAGGCGTACAGAAGCATAGAACTTCAGGGCATTACCACCCGTAGTGGTTTCCGGGTTACCGAACATCACACCGATTTTCTCCCGCAGCTGGTTGATAAAAATGCAGGTAGATTGGGTCCGGGAAATCGCCGCGGTCAGCTTACGCATGGCCTGGCTCATTAAACGTGCCTGTAAACCCATTTTACTTTCTCCCATTTCCCCGTCCAGCTCACCTTTAGGTACCAATGCCGCTACGGAGTCAATCACGATAACGTCTAATGCACCGGATAAGATCAACCTTTCCGCGATTTCCAGTGCCTGCTCTCCGTAGTCGGGTTGTGAAATTAATAATTCATCAACATTCACCCCTAATTTACGGGCATAGCTGGAGTCAAAAGCATGCTCAGCATCTATAATAGCGCAGATGCCGCCTTTTTTCTGTGCTTCTGCAATCGTATGAATAGCGATGGTGGTCTTTCCCGAAGATTCCGGCCCGTATATTTCAATGATACGACCTTTTGGAAAACCTCCTACGCCTAGTGCTATATCTAATCCTAATGAACCGGTAGGGATCACTTCCATTTCCACATTAGCCTTTTCACCCAGTTTCATCACGGAACCCTTTCCGAAATCTTTATCTATTTTATCAAGCGTCATCTTGAGCGCTTTCAATTTTTCGTCTGACATTTTTTAACGGTTTTATACAACAAAGATACTACATCAGTATTTCCCTGTTTGATTTATTTGTTCACAAAAATATATGTAGTAAATATAAATATTATGGCGCTATTAATCAAATTTAATAGCGCCATAAGGTTTTAGTAAAATTTTTTTCTGTGCTAGATAGAACCGTCTTCACTGGTCGCGGCCTTACCGTTCTCCTTAATGTTATGAACGAATTCTTTAGCGGGCTTGAATGCCGGAATCAGATGTTCCGGGATTTCTACCGCTACATTTTTCTTAATGTTCCTGCCAATTTTAGCCGCTCGCTTTTTAACGATAAAGCTACCAAAACCCCGGATAAAAACGGCTTCTCCCTCTTCAAGAGAATTCTTGACTTCTTTAAAAAAAGTTTCAAGAGTTACCAGCACATCCACTTTTGGGATGCCTGTTTTGTCGGCTATTTTAGCCACCATGTCTGCTTTTCTCATAAATATGATTTGAAAGTCTGAGTTATAAATATGCAAAGTCAAAATAGTTTACCCTAATACCATGAATGACTTTACGGAACAAAATTAGTGAAATGAATGAGTTGTGTAGAAGTATTAATGTTAATATGATGTTTTTTATTGTTAAAATCAGCAACAATTAGCTTAATTTTAAGCTAAATCGGTTTATTCGATCTCCTGGCACAACTCAATAAGCACAGAATTAGTGCCTTTTGGGTGAAGAAAACAGACTAATTTATTATCTGCACCCTTTTTAGGCTCCTCTTGTAGCAGGGTAAATCCTTCTGCTTTCAGGCGGGCCATTTCTGAGCGGATATCTTCCACGGCAAAAGCCAGGTGATGAATACCCTCACCCTTCTTTTCTATATATTTTGCTATGGTACTGTCTTCGGCTAAAGCAGCTACCAGCTCAACTTTGGTCTCGCCCGACTGAAAAAAAGCAGTGCTTACTTTTTCGCTTTCAACAGTTTCTGTTTTGTAGCTTTTGACCTGTAACAGTTTTTCGAACAAGCCTTTAGATGCTTCCAGGTCCTTAACCGCAATACCAATATGCTCTAAGTTTTTAAACATAATGTTTTAATGATAAATATTTCAAATTTTCAAATCAACAAAGCCTATTAAGGCAAAGGTGCAAAACTAATACAAAGGCTGTACTTTTGTATTTTATGTGCTTAAATCTTTTAATGGCTTGATATATTTAGATTACAATGCAACTACACCCTGTTCTGCTGAGGTGGTGGCGGCTATGTTACCTTATTTTTCAGAAAAATTCGGTAACCCGGCAAGCCGTACCCATGCTAAAGGCTGGCAGGCTGATGAGGCTGTAAAGCAGGCCACCGCTCACCTGGCGCAAATGATTCATGCTACACCTGCAGAGATTATTTATACCAGTGGTGCTACGGAAAGTTGTAATCTTGCCATTAAAGGGGTTTATGAACGCTTAAAAGCTTATGGTAATCATATCATCACCTGCAGCACAGAGCATAAAGCGGTATTGGATACCTGCGCACACCTGGAACAACTGGGTGCTACAGTTAGCTACCTGGACGTGGACAGCAACGGTAATATAGCTTTAAGTGATCTTGAGGCCGCCATTACAGAGCAGACTATTTTAATTGCGCTCATGTATGCCAATAACGAAACCGGTGTGATCCACCCGGTAGCGGAAATCGGCAAGATAGCCAGGGAAAGAAAAATATACTTCTTTTGTGATGCTACCCAGGCTGCGGGCAAGTTGTCCATAGACGTGCAACGGGACCATATTGATCTGTTAGCCCTAAGTGCGCATAAATTTTACGGCCCTAAAGGAGTAGGTGCTTTATATATCAACCGTAAAGTGCCCCGGGTACAGCTGGTGGCGCAGATAGACGGCGGCGGGCATCAAAACGGGTTCCGGAGCGGCACCCTGAACGTACCCGGAATCGTGGGTATCGGCAAAGCGGCGATGCTTTGCAAGACGGAGCAACACGCAGAAGAAATGGCCCGGATTGGAGCCTGGCGGGACGAAATAGAAGCAGGATTGCTAATGATACCCGGTGCGCTGATCAATAGTGCAGGGGCCCGGAGATTACCGAATGTGATCAATATTGCTTTCCCGGGCATTAAAGCAGAGCGCCTGGTGAGTAAGTTAAATGATGTCATTGCTTTTTCTGTAGGATCAGCCTGTACTTCAGCGCAGCAAAAAGCCTCTCATGTATTACAGGCCATGCGGATTGATAAAGAGGTGCTGGATGGTTCGGTAAGGTTAAGTTTGGGTAAGCTGTTGAGCGCAGAAGACATACCCATAATTATGCAACAATTTAAGCAGGCGGTTACCGCACTGCAACAATAAAAATATTTTAATAAAATGATATACATTACAGATAAAGCCGTAGAACGCGTATTGCAGATCCAGAAAGAAGAAAGCCTGGAAAAGAATTTTTTTGTGCGCGTGAGTGTAGTAGGGGGTGGTTGTTCGGGGCTTTCTTACAAACTGGATTTTGACAATCAGTCCCAGCAGGGCGACCAGGTATTTGTAGATAAGGGAATTACCCTGGTAACGGATATCAAAAGTTTTCTCTATTTATGCGACACTACCCTGGATTATTCTGATGGCCTGGATGGGAAGGGCTTTCATTTTGTGAATCCTAATGCGGCCAGGACTTGTGCCTGTGGAGAAAGCTTCTCCGTATAAGCAGCGGTCTTTTTATTCCATCAAATCGACTTTGTTTAGCTTTAATCCCTTAATTTTGCTAAAATTTTTTGAGGGCTTAAAGAAAATGAACAGTGTAGTGCAAGTTTCAGAAAACAACGAACAAATAAGGCCATCTAAGCTAAAAGATTACTTCACCCTGGCGAAGGCGAATCTTAGCTTTATGGTAGTTTACTCCAGCCTCATCGGGTATTATTTCGCGCCCGGTGTCTTTTTTTCTATTAAAGAGGCCCTGATCCTGGCGATAGGGGGTAGCCTGATTACGATCAGTGCTAATATCATCAACCAGATTTTAGAAAAGGAGAGTGACAAATTTATGCGCCGTACCCAAAACCGGCCGCTGCCGGGAGGCCGCATCGGTGTTACGGAGGCCTGGATCATTGTTTTTGTTACCGGCACGCTGGGCGTTGTAGGCATCAGCTTTTTCTTCAACTTTTTTGCCGGTATGCTGGGTTTGTTATCGTTGTTGCTGTATGGCTTCGCGTATACGCCCATGAAAAAAATCCATCCTATAGCTACTTTCATAGGAGCTATTCCCGGGGCATTACCACCTTTGATCGGTTGGGTGGCTGCTACAAATAGCTTATTTGCCTGGTCCGATATGGGCGGATGGTCTTTATTCCTGATTCAATTCTTCTGGCAGTTTCCACACTTCTGGGCGATAGCCTGGCTTGGGTATGATGATTATGTAAAGGCCGGAATTCGTATGCTGCCTACAACAGGTGGTGAGAAATCCAGACAGGCTGGTCTGCAGAGCATGTATTATTGCCTGACCCTGATCCCGGTAAGTATGTTGCCTTATGCGATCAACCTGACCGGTACGCTGTCTTTGTATTTAGTCATCGCTTTAGGGGCTGCTTATTTTACGGCCTCCGTATTATTCTATACCCGCAGCGATAATTCCAGTGCAAAAGGATTGATGTATACTTCTTTCTTCTACCTGCCTTTAGTATTACTGGCATTGCTTTACGATAAAATTTAATCTAAATAATTTCCTGGATAATGGATACAATAAATTCAACAGAGCTTTTACAAAACGATCCCCCTAAACAGCAGCCTACCCGGAAAGTAAACCCGCAGAAGTTTGCCATGTGGTTTGCGATCGGGAGCATCACGCTTACGTTTGCAGGCTTTACTTCTGCCTACCTGGTAAGGCAGGGGCAGGGTATGTGGGAAGCTTTTGAGATGCCGGCTATTTTCTACTATTCAACAGTTGCGATCTTAATCAGCAGCCTGACTTATTTATTGGGCCTGAGAGCGTTTAAGAAAGAGCAGTACGGCAATTATAATAGTATGATGCTGCTTACCCTGGCTTTAGGGATTACCTTTATGGTCCTGCAGTTTATGGGATTTAAAGAGTTGTATGCTCAAAATATCAGGATCAACGGTAACGTCAGCAATTCCTTCTTTTTCGTGATTGCCGGTGCCCACCTTTTACATATCCTGGGTGGTGTAGTCGCCTTGATTATTGTATTGATCAGGAATGCGGTAATGCCAAAAGAAAAACGCAAAGCAATAGGCCTGGAGATCCTGGGAACTTATTGGCATTTTATCGATATTCTTTGGATTTATCTCTTCATCTTTTTGATGATGAATCGTTAAGGGAAAAGGGTTTCAGCAGATTACAATAAAAAATATTTTAACAAAAATATTAGTTAATTGGAATTCCTTTGCTAAATTGCACTCAATTTATAATAATCTTGGGTAATTATACACATAATTAAACTGTTTTTACAAAATTATGACACAATCCGGTGCACAAGCTAAGGCCTCAGTCTGGAACGGCGGCCAGTCACCTTTTAAGGTGAGTTACGGAAAAATGATGATGTGGTTTTTCCTTTTAACGGATGCTTTAACCTTCAGTGGTTTATTAGCCTCTATGGGTTCAAGCCGTTTCTTACATGACATATGGCCTGATCCGAACCACGTATTCCACTCCGTACCATTTTTCTCTAGTTGGGATGCTCCTTTGGTGTTTGTAAGTTTCATGACCTTTGTCCTGATCGTATCTTCTGTAACGATGGTATTGGCAGTACATGCGGGACACAGTAATAACCGTCAAGGGGTAATCAAATGGATGCTTTGGACCATCATCGGTGGTGTTATCTTCCTGGCTTGTCAGGCATGGGAATGGACGCACTTATACCACGCAGGTGCCTGGTGGGGATCTCATCCAAGCCTGGAGGCAACTCCGGTGTCACAGTTCGGGCATTATTTTAATACTCATAAGCCTTTGGTAACGGAAACGTTAGCGAATAACCCCGAAATGGCTTTGAGTGCTACTCATGACTTTTTCAACTACTTTTTTACCATCACGGGTTTCCACGGTTTACACGTAACTTCGGGTGTTGTTTTGAATATCATTATCCTGTTGAACGTAGTGAATAATACTTACGAGCACAGAGGTCACTACGAAATGGTGGAAAAAGTTGGTTTGTACTGGCACTTTGTAGATCTGGTTTGGGTATTCGTATTCACTTTCTTCTACCTGTTGTAATCGTAGCAGCACTACTGATAAAATTGATTTTTTAATTAAGAACTTATTAGAAATATGTCTCATCATCATCATAACGAAAATGATTTAATTCACCTTTACGAAGGAGATCAATCCAAATTGTATTCCGGTGTTTTAGCCCATCATGAAGATATTAATTCAGCAGAGAGCAAAGCAAAAGTTAAGAAGATCTGGAAAATTACTTTGCTGCTTACCATCATTACTATTTTCGAAGTAGCGGTAGGTTTAATGCTGTTTAAAAGCAACCCCGATATTTCCAATATGGCTGTGCATCTGGGCATTATTGCTTACTTCATTATCCTTACGATGCTTAAAGCATTTTATATCGTAAAAGTATTCATGCACCTGGGTGATGAAACAAAAATGTTTGCCAAGTTTATTCTTACGCCCCTGGTATTGATTTTATGGTTAGCTACCGTATTATTGGTAGAGTCTGTGTATCACTTAAGAATCAGTGAAACATTCGGACACATCGTAGAATCAGTTTTGGGTAACCATAAGCCATAGTGTAAATAATGCTTTCAAAAAGAAAATCAAAAGGTTTTTTAATAGGAATTGCGGTGGCTATTTTGCTTCCGCTTTCTTTTTTTCTGTATTACAATGATTCGGTAACTCATGCGATCAAAATACCGAAGTTCTATCGGCCGGTAGCGGTCGATAGTCATGAAGTAAAGGGGAAAATGCAGTATGATACCACCTTTCATAAGTTGAATGGTATTAAGCTGGTCAACCAGCTGGGCCAGGAGGTTGATCTGAATAAGGATCTGAAAGGGAAAATATTGCTCATCAACTTTTTCTTTACCCGCTGTCCCAGCGTATGTCCGATGCTGACCGATCATATCAGTGTAGTACTGAAGTCCTTTAATAAGAAGAATACAGACATTGTACAATTTATCAGCATTTCTGTGGATCCGAATGATTCGGTGCCGGCTTTAAGAGCCTATGCTGATCAGTATACGACGCAACATGATCGCTGGTGGTTTTTGACCGGGAATAAAGACAGCATTTATAACTATGCCAAGAATGAGCTGGGTCTAAAACTGGAGGCGGAAACCCCGGAGGATTTTATCCATTCACAACAGGTGGTACTGGTGGATTCTTTCCGCAATATCAGGGGCTATTATGATGGTCTTGATGTAAATAGTATCTCTAAAGTCGGGGATGACATCATCCTTTTAAAGCTGGAAAAACGTAAAAAGAAATAGAAGATGCAGGGAGCAATTAAAAAAAATGACAAGAAAGCCAAAATCCTGATTTACCTGGTTTCCGTGGTAATTTTTGGTGCTGTAGTATTGCTGGATAGTAAAGTACTTAAGGTACCTTATCCGTTTGAATTTGATGTCCATAATTTCGCTGCGTTCAATGCGATCGTCAATAGCCTGGTTTCAATATTATTGGTTGGGGCATTGGTAGCGATCAAAAACAAAAATATTAAGTTACATAAGAACCTTATATTGACGGCAATAATTTGTTCCGTCCTGTTTTTGGTGTCTTACATTTGTCATCACCTATGGGCGGGAGATACTAAATATGGGGGCGAAGGTTTGATTCGTTATGTTTATTATTTTATTTTAATCACGCATATTGTACTTGCCGCAGTTATTCTTCCGTTTATATTGTTTACAGCATATCGCGGATTGATTGGTGAAAATGATCGTCACCGTAAACTGGCCCGCTATACCTGGCCGCTTTGGTTTTATGTATCGGTAACAGGGGTGGTGGTTTACCTGATGATTTCTCCTTATTATACCTAAGAAAAATTTGTAAATAAGCCGGAAATTTTCGAAATTGCTGTACACTGTTAGCAAATCGAGATTAAAGTAAATTATACACTATCATGGAAATGGAGCATAGACCCTGGGGTGAATTTTATGTATTAGAAGATGCCCCTACGCATAAAGTAAAGAGAATTGTAGTAAAACCCGGTGCAAGATTGAGTTACCAGTATCATAACCACCGTTCAGAGATCTGGACCGTAATTGATGGGCAGGCGACGGTAACCCTGGATGGCGAGATAACGGTATTAGGACCTTCAGAGGTGTTCAGAGTGCCGCAGGGAGCAAAACATCGCCTGGAGAATAAAGGCAGTATTCCATTGACGATTATAGAGATCCAGTATGGTAACTATTTCGGGGAAGATGATATCATCCGGCTTGATGATGATTACAACCGGCAATAAACATAATTATTTATTTGAAAAGGCCCGCTATCCATACGATAGCGGGCCTTTTTTGTCCGAATCATTATAAGCAGGTGACTAGTCCTGAAAAAGCGATACAGGATTAATAATAAATAAAGTTATATCATTAAACAGTAGTAGCGATTATGCTGCTACTGTTTTTTAGTTTGTAGGTTTTCATTTTTACAATACATTGTT